>Ga0307479_10000072_pt1 | contig 106216 bp, 106 predicted proteins | sample atmos_gasesECM4C_FD_203743 | JGI IMG/M metagenome (GOLD analysis project Ga0307479, IMG submission 203743) | Hardwood forest soil microbial communities from Morgan-Monroe State Forest, Indiana, United States - atmos_gasesECM4C_515 | ecosystem: Environmental > Terrestrial > Soil > Temperate... | reverse complement strand
CCCAAGATCGCAGCCGGAAGTAGAGCCCCTTCCTCCTGAAACAAAAAATCCAACTGGAAGAGAATACAGCTTCTCGGCAATGGCTTTTTAGGGGTGTGATTCACAGAATTGGCCGCTAATAAACGGCCATTCGGAAGTTATCCCTAGTCCGGCTCTCGACAACGCACTTCAAGCCAAGTCCTTCCATGAGAAGGCCGGTCTGAGTCAAGCGGGTTTTAGGGTTCTAGTCGAGTGGTCTTCGATGGAGCTCATCCGCCTCTGCCGCCATCCCTCCATCCGCACTCTTCGAGGAGCGATGGTTCGCTCGGTGCCAGTTGGGCGTTCTCGTTTCAATCCTTTAGGGCCTTCGGCCCGCGAAAACTGAAAATCACTCGGGATAAGATTGCAACGGCCCGAAGCGGCGAGATCGAACCTACATTGGCGAAGTCGAGGCTGTATTTCAGTCTGATCCGGAGCGTGCGTGTTTGAGCGAATAATTGGGCGTCGTTGTCTTCCCCGGGGGAGCGGGGATAGCCCGCGACCCTGCTTAAGGTAAGCGCAGCGCGCTCTCCGCTCCCGGCCAGGAGGAAGCTAACTAATGTCCTACAGAATAGCGGGAATCGATCTGCATAAAAAGGTGCTGGCCGTAGTCGTGTCCAACGTCGAAATCGATGGCGAGCACCAGTTTGAGCGGCGGATGTTCGGAGGCAATCCCGAACAATTGCGCTCGCTGGCGGCATGGCTCGTCGAGCAAGAGGCCGAAGAAGTTGTCATGGAATCGACGGCACAATATTGGAAACCACTGTGGGAAGCGCTGGAAAGGTATTGGAAGCCCATACGCGAGAAACGGGAACGAGCAAGCGGGAGGTCGGGAACGCTGCATCTCGCGCAGGCGCAGTCCATTCGCGGACGACGGGGACGCAAGAGCGATTTCCGCGATGCCGAACGCCTGGTAAAGCGGTTGGTGGCTCGGGAACTGACGCTGAGCTTTGTGCCCGATGCCGAGCAACGTCTATGGCGAACGGTGACGCGCAAGAAGTACCAGTTGAGCCGCGAACGGGTGCGACTTCACAACCAGTTGGAGTCACTTCTGGAAGAGGTCCATATTAAGTTGTCCAGCCTAGTTTCAGATCGGCCTAAAGCTCATCTTCTGACCTCTTGAGTTCTGCGAAATCGGCAGAGCTGTTTCACACTTCGAATTGCGGAAGCGTAGCGCCGGGAGGCGGGCTTCCAGTAAGCCCGCCTCTGACGGAGCCTCACGTGGCGTTGCTTATAGTAGTTTGCGTGCTGAAAGCCGACGCTACATCTTGTTGAAGTCACCGAATCACCGCCGGACAGGATTGTAGGCAACGAAAAGAACCGCAGCGCCAGCTTTCCGGCGCCGCTGGATTCGCTGGGCAGTCAACTCACGCGAAAATTGATGAGAACAAATCTTGCACTGCCGCTCGCAAGAGCAACCCCGTCCCCCCAAAAGTACTCCCCGCCGCAGGTCAGCCCAATCCAACCCACATTTCCGAATGCGGCGTAAAACGCAGTCTCGTCGTGTTGACCGTTGGCGTTAGTCCACTGCTCGGGCGTTAGGGGGACCGCTATGGTCAGTGTCTTCCCGTCTTGCGATGCGAGATTGTAGCCACCCGCATCCGCCCACCACCGCCCATTCGGGTCGTAGAAGTCGTCGCCTCGCTGTTCGAAGAACAGGTGCACTGTCGCAGGGAGGATGTCGCTCGGGTCGAGCACCTGGTACTGTGGAAGGTTGCTGTCGACCCGAAAGGTGATGCTCACACTGTGCAGGATCGTCGTTGCGTTAAAGGGCGTTTGGATGTATCCGAGGCGCCCGCCGGTCGTGGAGCTTGGAAATTCGAAAGACCAGGCCCCCTGGGGGTCCGGCGCTGGGTGCAACTGCACGCCAGCGCTGTAGAGGAGGTACCACGACTGGGGATCAAGGGAGACTACATTGGCCTGTGCGGCGGGAATGTTCGGAGGGGGAGTGTCGCCATGCTGCGGCGGGTTGCAGGACGTCAGAGTCGACACCAAACACAGCCACAGCAGCGGAATCGCAGTCTTCATGCCATTCCTCCCACGCGAGGCGCAGTGTCGACTCATTTCCAATTCGCGGTTCTCGTTTTAGCCACCTGGAATTCGTTCGAACCCCAGGTTCTTCGCAGGCAGCGCAGGCAAATGAGGGGCCAACGTGCTCCAAACTCAACGCGTTTAAAGTGGAGTGGTTATCGCGTTAGTTCAGCCTCGGCCACCAGAATATGTGTGCCAAATTGGGGAGAGGTCTCCCGATTCGAATCAGATCAAGTCCACGATTGGTCGCGCGGTCACCGTCTGTGACACCTAGGGGTTCTTCGACGCGCATGACATTGGGAGTGGACAACGGGTCTTATAGCTTGACCCACCCATTTCGGGTCGCTGTCCTTAGCAAATTAAAATGTCCGGTTTTTCTAGCAAGTGAAATGTCCGGTTCTCCCTTCCCGTTACCCATGGGAGTGAGGCTCCGTAGCCGCCGAGGCTGTGGGAAAGTGGGAATCCCGCCGGGGTTGCGGGATTTCCAAGCGCAGGGGAAAACCTGTTTTTGGTTTTCCACGGAGCGGCTTTTGCACAGCCTTCCGCCGCCGAGTCGTTTCTTCCAGCAAGGGCCAGCCCTGCGCGTTATACCTTCCCACGACATGCGGTCCGTAGCGGATGGTCCGAGTGCCATCCAGATGCTCGTGCACCGTGACCCGGCATCCGGCCAAACTGCCGCGCCAATCGGTGCGTTCGATCTGCAGCCACAGATTCTGAACGCTCACCGTGTTGTCGCCAGCCACGGTGCGCGTCTGCTGGAGCGAGAAGACAAAGTCCAGGTCTCCTCGCCGACAGGGCAGAAACGCGCTGCCCGGCTGGGACGCGGAAGCGCTGGTTGAACTCGGCCACGTAGTCCTCCCGCAGGAACTGGTTGGCGGCTTCCAGCGTGTGGATCCCGCTCAGGCGCAGTTCCTGCGGGAGCCGCCCTTGCCAGGTGCCGAAGTTCCGCTCCGAACGCCCGCGCGCCTGCGGCGAGTAGGCCGGGATCATCGGAATGCCCAATTCCTGCAGCGCTCGGCCCACTTGCGTGAGCTGCCGCGGATCGATCTTCCCCCCCGCCTGGGGCGTTTCAAAGAAATGGCTGGCGCGATCGCTGTACAGCGCGCAGAAAACCCCTCGGCGCTCGACCACTTCCCGCAACGCCGCCAGCACCGTGCGGGTGGATTCCTCTTCCACCAGTTGGGCGTAGTAGATCTCGCTGGTGGCATCGTCGAGCACCACCAGCAAGTCGTACCAGCGCTAGTCCTGAAACCAGTGGTGCCGACTGCCGTCGATATGCAACAGCATCCCCGGTAACGGCCGTCGCGGTCGCCGCTTGCGGTGCGTTCCTCGCTGGCGCCCCGGCGCCACCAGCCCCGCCCCCTGCAAAATCCCTTTCACCCAGCTGTAGCTCAGCCGGATCTGATGTTCGGCGAGCTTCTCGTGAAAGTGCCGCAGGTTCAGATCGAAATAGCGCTCCCGGTACAGCCCCAGCACCCGCTCCACCACCGCCACCGGCACACGCTTGGGAGAGGGCCGGCCTCTCCTGCGGTCGAACAGCCCGCGGAACCCGAACTCCGCATAGCGCTCCCGCCAGCGCCGCAGATGCCGGTCGCTAATGCCCAGGATCTCAGCGGCCTGCCACCAGGTGATCTTCTTGGCCATCGCTTGCAACATCACGTCCTGTACTTTCATCGCCCGCTCCACGGCGGACTCCGGGTAGAAAATCATGCCTGCCTCCGGCAGGCATCTCTACCCCAAGCCGCACCACAAAAGCGGACATTTCATGTGCTAATTCCACCGGACATATCATGTGCTAACGACATCCGTAGGAGCCGCAATTGACCCCGAGGGAACGTCGGGCGTATGGTTCTGTGAAGAGATGAAGAATCGCGACGAGCATTTTGCCGGATAGAACGGTTGCGGGCTCTACCTAGAGCCTGCAGCAAAAACGGTTGCGGGCTCTACTTGGAGCCCGCCTTAAAAATGAAGGATTTTCTAAAGCGCTACGCCAAATTGGCTTTGGGCCGGCCGTGTACTCCCGGCGTGCTGAGCATCCTGGTGACTTCGCTGTGCGACATGCGCTGCACGCATTGCTTTTTTACTGAAGAGCTCGATGACGGCCCGCGCAAAAAGCTGCAAATGACCACGCACGAAATCGAGAAAATCTCGGAAACCTTGGGCGGAAATCTGGGCGCTTTGATTCTCGCCGGAGGTGAGCCGTTCATTCGCAAAGACCTTCCGGAAATCGCGCGTGCTTTTTATAAGAACAACCGGCTCGAATCGCTCTACATTACCTCGAACGGCCAGATTCAGCAGCGCATCTTGCCTGATGTCCGCCGGATCTTCGCGGAATGTCCGGACCTGAAAGTCACTGTCGCCCTCGGCATCGACGGGCTCAAGGAGCAGCACGACAAGATTCGCCGCAAGCCGGGCTCGTGGGACATCGTCATGGATACGGCGCACCGGCTGCAGGCCATGAAATCGGAATTTCCACTCCTGGACGTGCAAACCTGCACCTGCTTCATGAATTCGAATCAGGACACAATTTTTGATTGGTACGAATTTTTAAAGAGGGAGTTGAAACCCGACAAGGTGAATTTTAACTACATTCGCCCGCCAGCGGCCGATCCCAAGGAAATGGATATTGACACGGCGCGGTACGCCAAGCTTTCCGCGATGATTGCAGAAGATTCACGACGCGGAGCGCTCAAGAATCACTACGGCGGCGACAACGGTTTCTTCAAGGCTGCGCTGGACATTCATATGCACAGCGTGATCGCGAGGACGCAAGAAACGCAGCGCGCCCAGCTTACTTGTTACGCCGGGACGGCCGGCGGGGTGATCTACGACGAAGGAACCGTCTCCTCTTGCGAAATTCTTGAGCCGGTCGGGAACTTGCGGGACTTCGACTGGGATTTTCAAAAGCTGTGGTTCTCTCCCGCTATGCAGGTGCGGCGCAAACAGGCCGCCGACGGCTGCTTCTGCACCCACGAGCCTAATTGCTACTACCCGTCGCTGCCGTTCAATCCCAAACATCTCATCCAGATCAAACTCCTGGAGCGCGAGATGAAGAGCGCGTGGAAAGCGATGGACCGCGCCGTTTCGTAACGCCGATGCCCCGCTGGCGTTTTGCACCGCGCATGAGTCATCAGAGGCCGCCGACAGGCGCGCTTACCCGTAGCTCAGATTGAGAGAGGGGGAGTTACCGAGAACGGACTTCGCGGGACTTGTTGCTTCCCGGCCTTTCCGAATAAACGGCCTAACGGTGACTCGCTGCTAGCTCCGAAATCGATCCGTTTGTCATCACTGCCGCGCTGTTGTTATCCTTGACATCAGGATCCCGCATTTGGAGGTACCATGACCCAATCCCTCCCACCCCTTGGCGCGCTGCTTGTCACCATCGTCCTCGCGACACTAGCCATCGGCCTGCCGATTCTGGTGGTCTTGTCGATCCGCTTTCTATGGGACCGCAACTTGAAGCTTGGCCGTTCAAAAGAGCTCGAAAAGCTCATTTGGCAATTGCACCGTATCGCTAGTGCGATGGAACACCAAATGAATTTGACGTTTCCCGCCGCCCAGGCAGGCGCGGAAGAGTCTCGCGATCTTGCCAACCCGCAGCAGCCTGCTACTCAATCGGCCGCTACGACGCGGAGCGCCGCCGGCAGTGCCGCGGTTTCGGGGCCTGCCACGCGTCCGGTCCACGCGGAACAGCAGGAAGCTTCCCTGCCAGCCACACAAAAGGCTTCCACTCCACCGCCCGCATCCCGGGAACCTTCGGCCGAGGGTCACCCCCATGGCGGCGTCAACTCAATGTTCGGCTTCTAGCTTCCAAACACAATCGAAGTGAGGGGTTTCGTGAATCGAGACCTCGACCCCACTCGATAGCAGTGGTCGGCGGAAGAGTTCGATGGCTGGTACGACCTGACCGTCACGGTTGCCGAAGACCCGACTTTCAAATATCGCCTTGCGGACCACCTAGAAAACGGAGGGGACAGCTTCTCGGATCCGGCTCTCGAGGGCCTTGTTACCCTCAAGGGCTGACGCCGCTTCGCAGCGCGTCCGTTACAGCTCAAAGTCGGTTGTCGCCATATACCTTCCTCAACGTGTTTTTCGAAGAATTCGACAGCGCTCCGCTTTTGCGGATTCGGAACTGCATTCTGGCTGGAAATGTTCCCTAAACTCCTAGAGCTTCAATCACCAGGCGGGCAACTGCAGCGCCTGAATACTGCTGCTGGCCAGTGATCAAGTTGCTGTCCCGAATGGCGTGAGCTTTGAAACGGCTATCAACCATGAAGTTGGTGCCTTTCATTTTTCGCGCTTCTTGTTCAATCCAAAAAGGTTGAATGCGCTTCCCGACGAACTCGTCGGCGTATTTCTCCTCGGAATCCGCAAAGCCCGTCCAGGTCTTTCCGTCCACAATGAACTTCCCGTTGGTCTTGGCTTTCAGGAGAAGGCAAGTCGCGTGATACAACGCGGCCGTTATTTTTCCCGCTCGAAAAAAGCTTGCCGCGAGATCGTGAACTCGCGGGTCGTCATAAAACGTGTACATGGGCCCCTGTCCGCCAACAAATAGGATCGCGTCGAAATCGGCAACTTTAATCTGGTTGATGGGCTTTGAATTCCGGACCAGTTCCATGTGCGCCGGCGAGCAAAGGAATCCAAGACTGACTAGGTCATAGGCGGAGTACTTACTCTCGTCCCGGGGATCGCTCCAGGAATCCGCCTCCAAAACACCTCCATCCGGGCTAAAAATGTCTACCTTGTAGCCGCGCTCCGTGAATTCCCAATAAGGATGGGCCAGCTCGCTCCACCAAAACCCAATTGCCCACCCCGTTTGTCTTGATGTCGAACGATTAGAAGCTACGATTGCGATTCGTTTGGGATTTTGCGGATTCAAGACGTCTATCGCTGCACCCATCCTTTTCTCCTGGCCCCATATTCAACACGCTCCAAGCCGTGGGGAATAACGGCGTGGGCGACACCCAAATTCGACTCCTGCTTCAAGCGGCTTCGCCGGAGTTCATAGTGGCTGCCCGCATCCATGTCGTCATCAATGCGAGCCTCCGTAGAAGCTGCTCGGGCGGAAGACGATATGCCACTCGTCACGAGCCGTATGTCACGAGCATGTCAAATTGGAATCATCTCCTTGTTGGCGACCTGGGTAACCGTCCAAATACCTCTGGGCAGGCAGCCGCGCGATCCAACGACGTGACGGTCTGCCCAACTGAGTCCATCTCGGGCCCAAGAATTGGCTTAAGTGACGCAGTTGTAGCAATACTCGAACATGGTCCGCACATAGAGCTTGTGCGATTTCAGTGGGAACCACATACGCACAGAGCCAAGATGCAAATTATTGATAGCGATGATTGAAAGTTTGTTCTTTTCATTCACAGGGAGTTTGGCGTAAGTTCGTCCAAACTTATTGCGGGCTGGCCTTCGAAACTCAGGCTGAACAACTGCAGCACGAGCCCGTTTATTTTCATGTCCGAGAGTGGAACAAGGGGAGAGACCACAACAAAAACCCTCGGACCGATTTGCATAGGGTCTCAACTCGGGGTCCGCCTTGCTGCCTCACCGCCAGGCTGGCAATCGCGATCCGTTGACGATATGACTTTGGAGGGTAAGAAGAAATGAAATCTCGCACATTGCATTTCCTATTGCTGCCAGGTTTGTTCCTCGCAGTTGCGCTCCTGTTTGCACCAGCCGCTCGCGCACAGCAAACACTCGGAGGGATCACCGGCACCGTGACGGATAGTTCCGGCGCCGTGGTCGTGGGTGCAACCGTTACGCTTGTCGGTGACGAAACCAAACTAACGCGCACACAGACAACCAACTCCGCAGGTTCCTACCTTTTTGTGAACCTGCCCATCGGACCTTACACGCTTTCATTTACGCAGGCCGGTTTCCAGGCACAGACAATACCTTCCATTCTGGTGCAAGCAAACCGTACCGCGACCGTGAATGCCGAGTTGAAAGTCGGCAACGTGAATGAATCGATCACGGTCGAAGAAACGCCGCTGCTCAACATGGTCGATACGACGAACGGCTACGTGATGGACAAGCTGCAGATCGAAGCGGTTCCTTTGCCGACCGGCTCCTTCACCGGGCTGGCGCTTCTTTCTCCCGGTGTGAACGCGGAACTTTCTTCTGGCACCGGCGCTAATGCGGGCCTGGGCAATGCACCGGTTTGGGCCAATGGCCAGCGCGATACCAGCAACACTTTCATGATGAACGGAGTCAGCGCCTACAGTTTGTTCAACGGCAAGAGCACAAGTGAAGTCAATTCCGCACGCGTCGTGAATAACACGGGTATCGGCACCACCAGCGCCATCAGCTCCGTTCCCGTCCAGAGCAGCGCGTCCGTTTATCTCGCCATCGGCGAGTCCATTCCGTCTCCCGCCCCCGAGACCATTTCGGAAGTGCGCGTGAACACTTCGATGTATGACGCGCAGCAAGGCGGGAGCAGCGGCGCGCACATTGATATGAGCACTGCTTCCGGCACGAACAACATTCACGGAACGGCCTACGTTCATCGCGGGACGAACTGGCTGAACGCCGATCCGTATTTTTTCAACGCCGATCCGAATATTCCCGCGAACGAAAAGAATCCGCAGCTCCACCGGTACACTGCGGGAGGAGCGATTGGCTTGCCCATCAAAAAGGACAAGCTGTTCTTTTACGGGGGGTACCAGCACACACACGCTTCCGACCAGGAGATTGGCATCTCTCGTGCGTTTGTGCCGCTGGGGCTGGGAGGTGGGCCTACGCCAATTGGGCCAGCTACATGTTCCACACGGACGGCCGATTGTCTGGCCAAGCTCGCGAACGCTAATTCAACTAATCCATTTACAGGTTTTCCCAGTACGGATCCGGCTGCAAATACGCTCGCAGGAAACGGTATTGCGGCATCGGTTGGTACGGGGGCGGGCCAAATCAATCCAATTGCCTATGCCTTGTTCAGCTATAAGCTGCCCAATGGACAATATCTGATCCCATCAGCGAACCCTAACTCTGTGGTCGGCCAGATCGTGCAGAGCGGCAACTACCCCTTCAACCTGACTGCCCTCCAAAGCGCCATGATCGAAGCATTTCCGGAAGACGCTGAGGTCCCGGGTACCGCATTGTTCCTGGCGGATCAGGGCGTCGCGAATCTGGATTGGAATCCCAATTCATCGCATTCCTTCTCGGCGAAGTATTATTACCAGCACGACCCGACGATCGCCCCGTACGCGTATTCGCAAGTGGCCGGCTTTTCGCAGCACCTGGATGCCGGCAGTCAGGTGATTGCGCTCAGCCACACGCAGATTGTGAAGTCCAACTTGAGCATCACCGAAATTTTTGGATTCATCCGGGAAAAAGCCTATAGCACGATTGACCAGCCGTTTTCACTGGCGCAGTTCGCCGCGTTTGCCGCGACGCTTCCGGAGGTGGCTAGTCAAATGGCCCCGAGTGGGCCGCTGACCACCGCCGACTTGCTGATTCACAATTTGAGCGGCTCCAATATCTTTCCCGGCATCAGCATCGTGAACACTTCGCCGATTTTCCCCTCGTATCCTTACAGCACAATGATCGGGTCCGGCGGTGCCGGGCAGGGCTCGTTTACGGGCGTCTTCCAGAACCGCTTTAATCCTTCGGCCAACGCGATTTGGACGCTGGGCCGGCACACGATCACGTTCGGCGGCAGTTTTGCCTACACGCAAATGAACACGCTGGATCGCAGAGACCAAATGGGAATGATCGCGGCTCAGGACATCAGCAGTTTTCTACAGGGTCAGCTGGTTGACGACTATCTCTACAATATCACGGCGACGATCAATGGGAACGCCAACCGTTACTGGCGCGCTAGGGAAACGGGAGAGTATTTGCAGGACAAGTTTCAATTGCGCCCGAACCTCACTATCACAGCGGGCGTGCGCTTTGATTGGAACGGCGGTCTGACCGAAAAAAATGGTAATCTGCTCAATTTCGATCCGTCGCGCTATTCCTATGACCCCACGACGGACACTCTATCCTCGAACGGATTGATTATTGCCGGGAACAATTCGAAATTCGGGACAAAAGGTGTCAGCAGCACAACCCTGACGGGGCGGCAATGGGGATTTGCGCCCCGGCTGGGTGTCGCCTGGAGCCCGAGGATGTTTAATAGCAAGCTGGTCGTCCGCGCCGGCTGGGGAATGTACTATGACCGCGGCGAATTGTATTCGTATTTGTCGCCGGGCCTTACCCAGAACATTACGAATGGGGGGCCGTTCGGAATCAATCAGCAAAACCCCTTTGTGAACACACAATTCTGCCCAACTATGTTCCCCAGCACGTTCACTTCGTGCGACGGAACCCAGGTTCCAAACAAGAACCAGCTCGCGTACCCGTGGGGCACTTCACCCACCTTACCCACGGGGAATCCCACAACAGTCATTCCACCCGCCTCTCCCTCGGCGTGTGGCATTGCCAATCCCCAGAATATCGGCGCCTATCTCAATTGCGGTCTTCCGCCCTTTTACCTGGGTGCTTATGCGCGGAACAACAAACTGCCCTATACGATGAACAGCACGCTGGACATTCAGTGGCAGCCGCGCAACGACCTGGCAATTGATATTGGGTATGTGAGCGGATTGGGCCGCCATGAAGTGATTCCAATACCCTTCAATCAGGCCAGGATCGCCACTGTGGACAATCCCCTATGTGGGACTGCTGCCAAATGCGCCAATCCAACCGGTTCCCCATTTGCACAGTCTTTTACATATGGATACACGGTCGCACAGAAAGCTGGATGTCCGTTTCCCGGCTGCCCGATTATGGTGCCCGCAGCCAATGGGCAGCCTACGCAAGCGTTGCTATTCAATGCTGAAGGCGGCAACGTTGACTTGCGCGTTCCCTACCTGGGGTACGGTGCGGAGTCTGAGATCTATACTGCGGAAGGGATCTCGGCCTATAACGCCGTTCAAGCTCACGTGGAAAAGCGGCTCAGTCACGGCCTCCAGGCCGGCGTTTCCTATACGTTCTCGCACTCGCTCGACGAGCAGAGCGCCCTGGGCCTCTTCTACAATGGCAACAATCCTCTCAACATCCGAAACGGATACGGCCCGTCGGACTTCGATCGCACGCATGTCTTCAACATCGATTATCACTATGAACTGCCGAAATTCGTGTCAGGCAATTCGTGGCAAGCCAAGGTAGCTGATGGCTGGGCCATCCAGGGCCTCGTCATCCTGCAAAGCGGCCAGCCTTTCAGCGTGATTGATTATTCTGGAGCCGTGGGGAGCGAGTTCTATGGAATTTTCGATGGAATCACGAATCCCATAGACCCCCTGAATTTCGCCGCGGGCTGCACGCCGCAAAACGCAGTTACTGGCGCCACCGGGGCAAACTTCGCAGCTCCCGCGCTGAAAGCGTCTTGCTTCACATTGCCCTTGCTCAGCCCGAATCCGGGTGGCGGCATCGCTTGTACCGGCACGCCCGCGAATACTCCTGTGAACGGCGTTCCCTGCGGTGACACATTTGAAACCAGTTTCACCTCAGGCCAGCGCAACATTTTCCGACAGTCCTGGCAGAGGCGCGCCGACATGTCGATCGTGAAGATCACAGCACTGACGGAACGGTTTTCATTGAAGTACAGCTTCGATGTATACAACCTAACGAACCACCCGAGTTTTGACCTCCCCATTGACAACGTGACGCAAAACGCCCTCTTCAGCGCGACTCCGGTGACGGGTACTCCCGCTCTCCCGAACTCGTGCCCAAATGTGACTAACGGAGCTTTCTATGCGTGTCCCACAGGCCTCGGACAGGTTACTAAGACGATCGGCAGCGCACGGGAGATTCAGATGTCGCTGAGTCTCTCGTTCTAGAATTCTAGCCAATTTCAAATTCAAAGCGGCGGCATTCGGATCGAATGCCGCCGCTTTATTTTGTCCGCGGGTTCGAACCCCGAACTGGGTTTGAGGAGTTGCGCGGCTCAAGGAGAAAAACCGCCCAATTGAGAGCATCAACTAATTTAAATGAAGGGTGAACGACTGCTTTTGGTAGGGTGTAGCTTGCCGGTTTACACTCTGCGTAGTATCCATGGAAGCTAGGCGATTCAAGGAGCTTTTATGAAAGCCTTCATTACTAGCGAGACGCCTGTTACAGATGAAGTCTTGAACGCCATTGCTCATCTCCCGACCAAGAGTCTTTCGAAGGTCGTCGAAAACGGATTCTTTCGAAAGCTGACGGACAGAGACTTCATGCGTATTGGATTTCTTCTGGCAAAGAAAGGATATGAAGAGGGCGGCTCTCCAATTGGAGGGGTAGTCATTCACAATGAAACGCGCCAGATTCTCGGGAAAGGCCACAACACTTTGGTTCAGGAGAACCATCCGTACAACCACGGTGAGACCTCTGCGGTGCGGGACGCCGGGCGCCAAGACTTCAGCCAGACCACCATGTTCACAACGCTTAGCCCCTGCGACGTATGCGCGGCCCTGATTTATATGCGGCAATTCCCAAGGGTGGTCATCGGCGACGTTACCAATTCTTCCGGCAACGAGGAAATGCTGCGCCAAAAGGGAATCCAGGTCGATATTTTGGAAGATCCCGAGATCATTGCCTTCTACGCAAGCTACCGCAAAGAAAAGCCTGATCAGGACCTGGAAGATTGGAAAGGCCTGGCCGCTGTGCGAAAAGCTCAGCAGCCAAGGGACCCCGGTGAATCGCTTCGCCTTCCGTCGAAGCTTTCATGATGATGAAGGACGAGCAGGCTGGCACGATCCATTCCCGGAATCTGGCGCAAAACTGCCCAGGCGTACTCGGGATGTTTCTTCGGCAATGGCTTGGCATCGTACCATCAGTCCGTGGTAACCTCTCCGGGCACCTGATACATGAACAAGGAGACTAAATGCCTAGTATCGAACTAAGTGGGACACTGAAGGCGTTGAAGGGGCAACGAGCCAACGTGCAGAGCGAGCTTGTGAAGTTGGACAACGCGATTACTGTTCTGGAGGACCTAACTAGAACAAGTACAATCACACCGAATGGTCGTGGACATAAGCGGACACTTTCCGTTGCTGCCCGCAATAAGATCGCGAAGGCTCAAAGGGCTCGATGGGCTAAGGTGAGGCGGGAGAAAGCGGCCAAAGCTTAGAAGATACTTTAGAAGTGAGAGTAGCCGAAGCGAGCCCAAACCATTCCGTTTTCAAATTCGAATCTGCCTGTGTGGAATCCGCGGAAGATCGATTTTTCCAACGATGTGAGCAACTGACATGCTCTAATCGAGCGAATTCCGACGTGCACCCCAAGACCGTCATTGTCGTAGTAAGCGCTCCAGTCTTCGGTCGAATGGAGGAATTGAGAATACCGGCGTGAAAACTCTTCGGCAGCGCGTTTGATTACTCCGCGCTGGCCTATTGTGTGGTCGACGTTTTCATATAGCATTTGTGTCCGCCTCCCTGTCTTACCACGGCTGAACGCTGTCAATACTTCGGTTCGTAATTCCACCGGGCGGGCGTCAACAAGTATTGATCCAGTCCGACAAGAAGCTTATTGCCGCGCTCAAAAAGATTCTCAACGTTGGACCCTGACCCGATACTTCTTCAACAAAGGGATACTCTTTGGATCGCACCGCGCTCGCGCGGAAGGCTTCTTGGCGTTAGGCGGATCGCTTCCCGAAATTTGTAGAAGCGTTTATGCCGGTCAGGAGTGCAGCACCCAACGTCGCCGCTAGACTCGTATATCCCAACCCACCGTGGGCCGGTGAACTTATGAGGCGCATGATGAAACCGCCCCCTATTGCCCCAACGATGCCCGTTACAATGTCCATGGTTGGCTTAAATTCGCCCTCCGCCAACAGTTTTCCGGTCAGCCAGCCCACAGCCAATCCAACGATGATCCAGGCTAGAATGTACATCTACGCGCCCCTACGCGAATCGCCCGCTTGGCCCTTCTCGTTGGAGGTTCCTCCAAAGCCCGTACCTTTAGGGGACCGGTGTGCTCGATGGTGCGCAGCGTCTTCCATAAATCAGACTTAGCGCTTTCTCCCATTGGCAAAAGCAGCGAGCGCAGTCAGCGCGACAGCTCCCAAGATCGCAATCTTATTGCTGAGCTAGATTCATCTCAGGGACGAAGAGTCTTGAGGTTTTTCTGCCGCTCCCCTTCCAAGTCATCGGCCACTTTCTTTACGCGTTCGGCTTCCTTCTGTGGAGCCTCCAGTTGGTCCGTCAGAACGGATTCGGCTATCGAAGCCGTAGCCTGCGCATCCAGCCGTTTGTCAAACATGACGATCGCGAACGTACCGTACGTCGAGGACCGAAAGAGGTTGAGAGAGTATTGAGAGTCCTCCCACCGTGCGATCACTTTTTCGGTTGCGCGATACGGTGCGTTCGTGGGGAAATTGACATCGGCAACAGGCCGACTGGCGACCCCGTACTTTGCAGAAACAACGCGTATCATATCTGCATCCGTCAGACCCTCAACCGCGGAACTCTCGTAGATTACGAGCATCCTGTAGAGTGCGCCGTTATAGAAGGAAAAGAGGACCCTGTCGACGGGCTCCGCTGGACGGGAAGAATTATCACCAGATGGCAGCGGGTACCACGTCAATTCTTGAATTAATGCCGGCTGTTGGTGGATTATCTCCGCATCAATCGGGTGTCGGTCAACCTGCTTGGAAACATTCGCCAAACTCGCCCCGAACGAAAAGTTTCGATACTTGGAAAGATCCTGGCCACGAATGAGCGAGGCGAACATCAGAATCATGATCGAGGCGATTACTCCACGGCTTAATATTTTCATTTTTGAATCTCCTTTACGGCTTCGGCAAGCGAGACCCCTTCAGGCGTAGCGCTTTCTCCCGTTAACGAAAGCAGCGATCACGGTCAGGGCAACAGCCCCCAAAATCGCACTCAGAGTCGTCGAGACCACTTCAAAACGACCGGGAAAGCCGGCGTATTGAATCAGGAATCCGCCTGCAAGCGCGCCGGCGATACCCATGATGATATCCATCCAAGGTCCGTACTCGTTGCCCTTCAGGGCTCTCCCAGTTATCCAGCCTGCGACCGCTCCAAGAATGATCCATGACACAACGTACATTCGTTCTCCTTTCGCTGATCCTACCGAACACCTAAGCGGGGCGGGGCGAGCCGTCCCGCCGCCCCAAGTCGTAAGGATCCGTCGAAGTTAAGCTGTTACGGCAGAGGCAATCTTATGAAACGTGGAGTTGGCAACTTCAAACGGTTCCACTCGGGGGGTCCCTTCAACCACGCCGGCAAGCAACTTCGTGACTTCTGGGTAAGCTGCGCGGGTATAAGCCTCCGCGTTCTCGGCGCTATCCCACAAGCTGATAGCAAATGCTTCTTTTCCGCCTTGACCGACAAACGCAATCTCGTCCTGGAACCCCTTTTGCTTTCGGAGCAAGGGAATGATTTCGGTTTCCAGCCTCTTGGTGAGCTCGGCGACACTATTGGGTTTCAGTTGCAAATACACTCGACGTGCAAACATGGGTCACGCTCCTTTTTTTCAAGACAATACGGGTAACCACATCTGGTATATAATCTCTCTGCTTTGCTTTCAATCCTGAACCACAGTAGGTTAATTCACTTTACATGTCAAGGATGAAGTGAGAAGATAATTCTGCGTAACTAATGTAGTTAAGCCATGGGAGGCGGACGTGGACGTTTGCCAAGTCATCAAGCACCGGCTAGAAGAGTTGGGCCTTGAACAGAGGGACCTGGCGGCGGCCGCCACCGTCACGGAGTCCTACATTTCCCAGCTTTTGACTCGGAAAAAAATGCCTCCCGCCTCTGAGCGGACAGACATTTATGACAAGATGGCGAAATTCTTAAAACTCCCAGCAGGTAAGCTTTCAGGACTGGCTGACCTCCAGCGCAGGGAGGAACTCAAGAAAACCCTGGTAGATCCGCCTACGCCACTATTGAGCGACGTTCGAGAGATCATTCTCCGCAAGTGTGTGCCCGATAAAAAGAAAGAAGTCCGCGCAATTTTTGAAAGACAGCCCTTCGGCGAGCTCGAGCGCCTGGTCACGCAGAAACTCTTGGACGTGGTCAAGCGGGTCGCCAAAGAAGAGTTGGAAAACGAGAACTGGCTTCACTTGGTGGCTCGGTTGGTTGGCCGGAGCTACGAACAGATGCGGGTCACCGTCCTAGAGTTCCTGGACACCGATATCTTCAATCTTACCCTCCAAAGCTGCGATACGTTCCTGGATCCGTTGATCGAATCCTGGGATATCGACCTCGCAACCTTCTCGATGGAAGTAGTGCTGAACAGAAGACTGGCCCGTGGAAACCCAAAGAAGTTGGAGTTCGTTGAACGGGAAGTCGAGCAGCGAACTGAAGAAGAGCCGGGGTTCAAGCGGTTCCTACGGGACCGCTTTCTGAGCGGCGATGCAACCGAAGAAGAACTCGGGTTTTTACAGAAACTGCGGTTCAATGGAAAACGACCGACTGCACTTTATTACTATCGGGAACTGCAAAACCTCAGGGATCCGCTCCATTTTCGACTGCCGATGTCCCCCACTCAGTCACGAGTAACGCGGCGCCCGTCCCAACCCGAGCGGTCCGTCGCTCCCATGCACAAATACGTTGAGGCTGATGGCATTGAGAAGCAAATGAAGGTTGACTCCAGAAAGACGGCGGTCGAACGCTGGGCGAAAAACAAACGCAAGCGGGATACGAATCGGAAGGTAAGGTCGTAGAAATCTCCCCGCAAAGTCCAGGTCCGTGCCGGACGCTCCCATCGAACCTACGACTTCGCGCGGTGTGATTTCGAAATTAATTCCGGCGACCGCCTGGTGGTCGTGTCGCCTTCCGGTCGATATCGCCCCCCCCTTCGATTAGCGCCGCCCGAACGTGTATACCATGCTGAACGACGCTCGCAAGTTGGGCTGCCCCTGGATCGCCACGTTCGAATTGAAAAATGAAGTGCGTAGGTACTCTACTTCCGGGCGCAGTGACACTGCCGGCGAGATCCTGTATTGAAGTCCTACGCCGCCAGCCCACGCAGGGTGGTTCACGAATCCCCGCACCAGCGTTCCGTCGCCCTCGAAGTTCACCCCGGTCTCTCTCGCTCCACCCAGCAGCACCTGTGCGTGGATATCAAATTTGGGCCGCCGAACCGGATAGAAAACCGGCCCGACCATGTACGTCAAGATGTCCGCGGTGCGGCCCGTCTGAAACGCATCGAAGGAACGAGAATACCCCACTTGCAGTTTCGCTCCGAAGCGCGCGTTCAGATCTCCACTTACCGACACCAAGGCTCCTTTCATCGCCAGGTTGCCCTGCGAGGGCACGGTGGACTTCATATACAGGTACCCGATCCCCCCCTCAAACACCGGCGCGACACCGGCAACCATGGGCCCCTGTGCGCGCACCTGCGACGCCAGTCCCAGCGTGACCAGCAGGAGCCCCAGTTTGAGCATCGTTCTCATAAGCCGTCGTCAACTCCTCACTTCACTTCTGCGGCTAGCCCATAAACCCCAAATTGCTGGCCGAAAAATTCGTCAGGTTCGGGAAAATGGACGTCAGGTTCGCAGCACCGACTCCAAACCACGTCGCCAGCGTCGCCGCATATTGATCCAGCGCCGTCGTAGGGATCCACCGGCCATTTTGGTCCGCGTCGTCCGGCCCGCCCAGCGCCAGCGTCGGAAACGTTCCATAGATCGCGTTGCCCTTCACCGCACCTCCCAGAACTAACTGGTGGCTGCCCCAGGCGTGGTCCGAGCCGCCGTTGGAGCCCGGTTCCAGCGTGCGGCCGAACTCCGAAAGCGTAAATGCAGTCACTTGATTGGCCACTCCCAGTTCCTGGGTAGCCTGATAGAACGCTGACACGCCCTGGCTGACAGTCGAGAGCAGTTGCACCTGCTGCGGCAATTGGTCCGCGTGCGTGTCGAATCCGCCGGTGGCGCAGAAGAAGATCTGGCGTTTCACTCCAAGGGCGCTTTGCGCGGCGATCACCTGCGCCACCTGCTTCAATTGTTGTCCCAGATCGGTGACTGGGAATTTTGTCTGCAACGTCGGGCCATTCTTCAGCGCATCCGACAGAACCTGCGCGAACTTCACCGCCTGTCCCGTTACTGCGTTCGCCGCCTGCACCATCGACAGGCCGCTGTCGAAGGTCAGCAATTGCTGAGTCGCGGTATAGCGGGCTTGGGATGCCGCCGACGTATCGAAACCCTGCAGACCCGGCGGCTGGCCTGGGTCCATCGAGAAGGGCCTCGTGCTGATACCGGTGCAGAACACGGGACTTCCGGAAATCGAGAGAATCGGCGGAAACTGGGCAGCAGCGTTGAACGTCTGGACGTTGTCCGCGACCCTGCCGGCCCAGCCAGATACCGGCGTTCCGACGAGTTGTGCGCTCTGCCACTGGTCCTGCTGGTCGGAGTGCGAGAAAAGATTCGCCGGCAGATTTTTAAACGCGCGGTATGTCGCTTGCGTCGTGGGCTGCACCAGCGTTCCCACGTTGGTAACGATCGCCAGCGATTTTTGGTTGTTGAAATACCCCTGCATCTCCGGCATGTTCGGGTGCAGGCCGTAGATCGATTGCCCGCTCACTTGCAGCGGCAGCAACTGGTTTTGCGGCAGCGCTAGCACGCTGCGGGCTTGCAAATACTGCGTGTACCGCGAGTCTGTCGGCACCAGCAGGTTATTGCCGTCATTCCCGCCGAACAGGAAAATGCACACCAGCGCTTTGTAGTCCGTTGTGCCTTGCGCCAGCGCGCTCACCAGCCCGAGTTTGCTCAGTCCGCTCACCAGGCTCGCGCCAACCGCCGAGCAGCACGTCAATCGCAACAGGTCTCTTCGTGTGTGCGGTGTCATCTCTTGCTCCTCTGCCTCAGTGTTGCACCTCGTACATAGACGACGAAAGATAAAGATAAATCGCCGCGGCCGCCTGGCCCGTCTTGTCCGTGGAATCGACAGCGCCCACTGCCGTGAGAATGGTCTGTTTCATTTGAGCCGGCGTGCTCCCGTGCAGGAAAAGTGTGTCAAGCCATGCCACCATCTGATCGGGAGTGCCAGCGTTGATCACGGGACTGAAATCCAGCGTTGTGTTCGCTCCGATCCCTCCGTACACCACTGCATTAATGAAATTCATGCGCGCCAGGCTCGTGTTCGTGTCGAATATCGCGAACTCGGGTCCATTGAGCGCAGTGCCCGCAATCGGATTGAGCGGCGGGAAGAAATTGAACACGGTCGGCGGGTCAAAAATACTTTGCGACATGCTATTGCCCCACTGCGCCAGCCCTCCCGCGTCGGTTTTGGCGTGGAACGCACGGGCGATACTTGCGATCAGCACGACTGGTTCGCGCAGCTTGCCGTCTGTAACAGACACTGTCGCCGGGTTATCGCCCCGTCGAGCTTCAGCATCCAGCAGGATCGCAGCAACGGTCGCCTGCAAGTCGCCGCGTTTCCCCGACCCGTAGCCGTTAAACGTGCCAGTGTTGAATGCCGTGGCTACGCGCTGGATGTACGCTGGGCTGGGATTGCTGCTGACCAAGTGCTCGATCATCTGCCTGGCCACGAACGGCCCCACGTTCGGATGATTGAAAATGATCCCGAGGGCCTCCGCCAAATCCTGCTCCGCGGTCTGACCCGCGGGAATCGTTTGCCCCAGAATCGTTTTCGACCCCGTGTCGTGCAAACCTTCCACCGCTACCATTGGACCGCCGTAGTACTCCGGATTGTGATTCTGCGGCGGCTTGCCCGGTGTCGGCGCGTACGTCCATCCGGTGAAGGCGCGTCCCAGGTCCATCACGTCGCTTTGTGTGTACGTCGGAATCGAGTTTCCGCTGCCGTCCAACACCGGCGTTCCGTCCGGATTCAACTGGTTTAATCCCAGGCAGAACAACTGCATGATTTCACGCGCGTAATTTTCGTTCGCGTGCTCTCCAGCCGGCGGCGCGTCATTGTTCACCATATTCAGGAAACTTCCCATCGCCGGAGTCAGCGTCACATCCGTCATCACATTCAGGTAATTTCCCAGTGCATCTTTGCTCAGGATGCGCAGGTAATTCGTGTACCCCAGCGGGTCGCTCACTGTGTTCGCGCTCACCACCCAAAGTTCGTTTAGTGCCAACGCCGTGCGCATGCGCAACTGGTCCCCGCCGGCAATTGCGTCCAGGAAAAACGACTGCTGCACATTGCCGACACTGTCGCTCGGCCGCGGGTCCGGATAGGGCGTGACCGCCGAAGCGAACTGGTTCCGCAGGTACGTATCAAAACCGGTCTCGGCTACTTGGTTCACGTTTTCCATATCCGGCCCGAACGAAGACTGCTCCAGAAAACGGACTGCTGCCCCCGAACTCTCCGGCGTACCCGCAGTCGTCACCGTTACATTCAGCCCGTTGGATGTTCCGCCGCCCGGCGCGGGGTTGGTCACCTTCACAGTGACCGAGCCAACCTGCGTGTTCGACGCGGTGCCGACCGCGGTGATCATCGCCGGAGTCACGTAGGTCGTCTGCATCGGCTGTCCGCCAAACGTCGCCGCGGACGTGCTCACAAATCCCGTCCCATAAAGCGTCATCTGAAAGGACCCCAGCCCCAGAGTCGCCGGAGTAACCGAAGTGAGTGTTGGTACGGGATTGATCAGCGTTACGGTGGCGCTGTCCGATTTGGCAGGATTCGCATTGCTCGTCGCCGTCACGGTAACGCTTCCGAGGCCAAGAATATTGTCGGGAGCGGTGTAATTGCCCACAAAGTCGATCCTACCTACCGTGCTGCTTCCGGCTATCACTCCATTCACCGACCACGTCACGCTCAAATCGGTCGATCCCGTGACCGTTGCTTGGAATTGCTGCACGTTTCCTGCCCCAAGCGTGGCGGTTCTTGGAGAAACCGTCACGGTGATATTTGAATTCGGGCCGACCACCTGCACGCTGAAGGGTGCAGAAGTCGAGCCGCCCGGATCAGGATTGACAACCGTGACCGGCACCGTACCTACCTGCGCCAGTGTGGGTGTGCCCACGGCGATCAATTGCGTCGGCGCAATGAAAGTCGTGCTGAGCCCCAGGCTGCCGAGGTTTACAATGGATCCGGGAGTGAAGCCGGTTCCGTTTACCGTCATTTCAAATGCCGTGCCCGCGGTGAGTGTCGTGGGTGTAACGCTACTGATCACTGGTATCGCATTTTCCAGCGTCACAGTCGCACTACCCGACCGCGTTGGATCCTCCACGCTGGTTGCGGTCACCGTGACCGTGTTCGGGGTCGGCAAAGTGAGAGGCGCGTTGTAAGTGCCATTCGCCGCCAGGGTGCCAATCGTAGAGTTGCCGGCAGCCACGCCGTTTACCGTCCAAGTGACGCTCAGGTTCAAGGCTCCCGTCACCGTGGCCGTGAAGGCTTGTTGATTGCCGGTGCGCACCATAGCCGTAGCCGGCGCCACCACCACAGCAACTCCGCCCTGTACCACGATGTTCACACCCGTGGAAACGCTCGCCCCAGGGTTTGGGTTATGTACTGTGATCGTCTGCGTTCCCGCTTGCGCGCTCGTCGCCGTCGGCTCTGCCGTCAGTTGTGTCGACGAAACATACGTTGTTGGGAGCGCGGTGGTTCCCATATATACGACCGCGCCTTGTGCGAAATGCAACCCGCTCAGCGTTATCGTGAAAGGGCCTTGGGCAATGCTCATTGGCGCCACACTGGTCAACTGCGGCACTGGATTATTCAGCGTGGCGCTGGCATTCCCGAGCTTTCTGGTGTCCGACGTTTCGACCGCACTGATGGTGATGGAATTGGGTGTCGGGGGAAATTCCGGCGCGGCGTACATTCCGTTGGCGTCAATGCTCCCGAAAGTCGCATTTCCGCCCGCAATTCCGTTGATCGACCAGTTCACCGCCGGCTTCGACCCGTCACCTGTTTTCGCGCTGAACTGTTGCTGCGCGACACCGGGGATGGACGCGCCTGAAGGCGTCACGGTCAACGCTGTCAGCCCCGGTCCGCCCGCTGCTCCCGGGCCGCCCGGCAGAATTGCCTGGGCGCACCCGCCCAGGAAGCCCACCAGTGCTGCTAGCATCGCCAGCGCAGAACGCTTCACGGATCCTCTCCCATCCTTTCTAGACTTCTGGCCCGCACACATACGCGCCATCAACTGCATCGGGCGCTTCAAACTGCGGCGGGACTGTTTTCAAAAGAATACGGGGGTTAATCGATTGGTACTACTGACCGCACGGCCAGATTCGGAGCAACTGTTCCGGCGTCCTGAGCGATCCTTGCTATGAGGAAAATCTGCTGATAAATCTGAAGCTTGCCGCCGTCGGAAGCAGGCAAGGCAAACCCAACGTAGTCAAATTCTAAGTGCTTGTTTTTGGTGCGGATTACTAACCTTTGGGCGTCTTTTTGAGCCGCACGATGGCAGGTGGCTGAGACCTAACCCTAGCCCCACACAGTCACCCAGCGGAGTTGTCTCTCCATGGAATCTGATGCTCGCGGCTGGTAGGCAGAACAGGGCCAAGCGACGCAAACAGCAATTTCCAAGGAATTACTGGGTTTGCGGCGACGCGTTATTTTGCGAGGGGGTCGGGACGCATCTGGACCTTCACAACTTTATCCTTAGTTCCCTTGCCTCCTTCCATGTGCCACGGCGTGTTTGGATTGTAGCTTGTCCAGAAGGCGCGGCCTTTCCATCCTGCCTTGGGGTCGTCGATCCGACCTTGCATCGACCGCGTGTAGTAGCCCAACGGATAGGGAATTCGGATGGTCACGAATTGGCCGGTTTTCGGAATCAACGCTAAAATGGCGTCGGAATTGACCGCTCCCGTCATCGGCACATCGTTCCCGAGGCCCAGCACACCGTGCCGGTCGACGAAAATCAGATAGTTGAGATCGGAATTAATCGCTGGCCCGCCCTGAAACGTGGGACCCGGTTTGTGATAGATCGTCCATCCCTCGGGGCAGTGCTGGCCGGTGGCGGTCGGTCCGTTCAAGACTTTGCACTTACGGCGATCGAAAGCGGTTATGTAGTCGGTCGCTCGCCAATTTTGCCAAGCTACGCCGTTGCTATCCACGGAAACCCCTCCCGCACTGAACAGAGGTGGGTCCATCTGAGGGGGTTCATAGACCTCAGCCATGCTGGTCTCCGGAGGATTGGAACCTCGATCCAGGCGCACCAAGTTATTTTCTGTCAGGCCGATCCCTGAACACCACACACTGCCGTCTGCCGGGCTGACAGAAATGGAATAGCAACGGAAATTGATGCGGTGGTCCTTTGTAGGATCGACTGGTTCATTGGGCTCGGTCCACGGTTTGGTGATCTTGCCATCACCGTTGGTATCGAGCACGCCTGGAATCCATCCTTGCGACGCCTCATCATTGTGCGTTTTGTCCCACACTGCAGTGTTGACCCAACCAATCGAGCCCGGCGGCTGGCCGAAGAACAAACTGCCGTCGGCGCCAAATTCGTTGTGGTCCGTCGTAAAACAAGTGTCGATCTCGGAGATCTCCCTTTTCTCCGGGTCGTACACCGCAACTTGCTTGGTGCTGCGCGCCATAGGAAAGTATTGAGCGAACTTGTTGTTCGATCCTGCCTTGCAAAAGTCCGGCTGTTTGCCTCCATCCGACGGACTGTCGCCGCCGCGATTCCTGCTCGCCCACCAAACACGCCCCATCTTGTCAATCGCCGCACTGCGCGGCTCCGCGGCCGCTAGCCAGATGTTCTCTTCGCCCCAGTAAGGTGAGGGCATCTCCATCGAGCCCAGCGGCTCAGCTTGCGACGGAATTTTTATCTCGGCGGCCGTATTCTTCAGCGGGTCCACCCACACCAGCGAGTTGCCGCTGGTCATGACGCCGTACACGGGCCCATTTGGGTTGACGGTGGGATTCCGTAGGTCGCTAGCTGCTTCGTCGTGCATGTAATTCGTGGGCGTACCCCAATCCCACAACGTCAGCACGATATTGCGCTCGACGCCGCTCGGACGAGGCGGGGTGTCCTTCGGGTATTCGCCCGCCGCGATGCGATCAGACCAATCCGCAAACAGGGAACGCTGCTCTCCAAGTGTGACAAAAGCGGCGCCCATGTTCGCGCCCACCGGGCCCGACTTGGTCCGCCGATCCCAAGCCTCCAGACTGTTTTTGAATGGCCCAAAGTCCTTGGTCGTGGCGGGAATTTCGCGTGTTGCCTTGTCCCCCAGTTGGTGACAATTCATGCAGAGCTTCACTCGTCCGATCACTTCTTCCGGCGCCAGCTTGCCGCTTGGGATTTTCATCAGGCTCAGCCAGTAATTGGCGGGATAAATTTGCGCAGCTGCGCGGCCATCGGGAGCCACCAAAGCTTTGAGATCGAGATGTTGTCCTGGCTTTGCTGGGACACGAGCCGAGTCCACCAGGCCGTAGCCTCGTACGAACACCTGGTACGTCGCCGCGGGAAGCTGGGGAATGACGTAGCGTCCTTGATCGTCGGTTACGACAATCTTGGCGTATTTTGTGGGGAGATCGGTGGTTTCGGCGACCACCCACACGCCAGCCTCGGGCCCTTTGGAGCTTTTGACGGTGCCTTCAATGTAATCCGCAGGACTCGTCGCCGCAGTGCTGCGATCCACTGTTGCGACGACCCACGCAAGACAGAACGCGACGGTGGCCGCGAGGGCCGCCAGGATACGGATGATCTTTCTCTTCGTCATTTCGACCTCCAAAAATCAGGGCTTCCGTCAAATCCTCGGCCGGCCACGAAACCTCACCGAAGTGTGCGGGGGCGGCCGCACTCTTTAAGCCAGGCGAAGGGTGAACCTCTGTCGCGCATCCTACGCCCCTCCTGGTCTCTGCACAACCAATTTGGCAGGAGAACAGTTAGACCAAGCTCACCCGAATATTCCGCAGAGTTTGTTTAACGACCTCTCTCGTAGTACAGTTCGCCCACGCCTTCTCTTGAACTAGCTCGCGAACGAGGTGCCTATGGAAAACAGAGACATCGGGAAACAGAGCCCTTCGAGACGGTCAGTCCTCGCTGGAGCAGTTTCGGGTCTCAGCTCCATCTGGTTGGCGACACACTGGCCGGGGATTCTCGCTGCCAAGGAGCACGCCGACACACTCGCCAAACAGGGGCATCCGGCAACTTTCGCGTTTTTCTTGCGCGATCAGGCAATTGAAGTTGAGTCGGTCGCCGCACAAATTATTCCTACGGATGACACACCCGGCGCGCGAGAAGCAGGAACGATTTATTTCATCGACCGAATTCTCACGACTTTCGAACAAAACAAACAAGCCATATACGCCGAGGGACTCAAAGAACTGCGGGCAAAGACGAATGAGTTGTTCCCGAATGCGGACAAATTTTCCACCTTGAATTCTGACCAGCAGGTCCAAGTTCTGACGGCGATTGAGAAGTCGGCCTTCTTCGCCCAGGTTCGCCTGCATACGATCGTGGGATTCTTTGCCAACCCGGAGTATGGCGGAAATCAGGACAAGATCGGCTGGAACCTGATTGGCTTTGAAGATAGGTTCGACTGGCAGCCACCCTTCGGCCACTATGACCGGGAGTACAAGCAGAGCTGAAAACAAATTCGTGGGAGGTTGAGGAGCCATGAAAACATTCAGTCCGGCGACTCAGGTGGATTTCGTGATCATCGGTTCCGGTGGCGCGGGCGGGGCCATGGCGAAAGAGCTTTCGACTTCCGGCTTTGAAGTTGTTGTGCTCGAACAGGGGCCTCGACTCGAGAACAAGGACTTCAAGCACGATGAGTTGAAAATAAGAGACACCTCGGCGCTGGTCAACGATCACGCACTGCAGCCGAATACGTTTCGCAAGACAGCGCAGGAGAAAGCGCACCTCGCCGAGACAATCAGCTATGGACGCTGCGTAGGTGGCGGGACGGTGCACTATACGGGCTCCCAGTGGCGTTTTCACGAGATTGACTTTGCCGAACGCAGCCGGTGGGGATCGATCGAAGACACGGGATTCGCGGATTGGCCGGTGACCTACGCAGAACTCGAGCCTTACTACGTTAAGGTGGAGTACGACTTTGGAGTCTCGGGATTGGGCGGGGCAAGTCCGTTCGATCCGCCGCGATCGAAACCGTATCCGTTGCCGGCCTTGCCGATAAAATCCGCTGGAGTTCTTTTCGAACGTGCTTGCAATAAGATGGGCCTGCATCCTGTTCCGGTCCCGGCGGCGATCCTTTCTCAGCCTTACCAAGGGCGGCAGGCGTGCAACCATTGCGGTTTCTGCGAGTGGTTCGGATGCGAGCGAGGAGCGAAATCGAGCAGCCTGGTAAGCGTAATCCCGGCGGCCGAGAAGACTGGGCGATGCGAAGTTCGTACCAATTCGTATGTCCGCGAGATTTCGGTGGACAAGGGCGGACGCGTGACTGGTGTCGTTTATTTCGACAGCCGCAAGCAGGAAGTTCTTCAAAAAGCGAAAGCGGTGGTGCTTTGCGCGAATGGAAGCGAATCTCCTCGATTGCTTCTGCTTTCAAAGTCCACTCTCTTTCCGGACGGGCTAGCCAATTCGAGTGGCATGGTGGGGAAGTATCTTATGTTGGGTGGAACTGCGAGCGCTTCGGGAATCTTCGATGAGCCACTGAACGAATTCAAGAGTGTAATGTCGACCCGCGCCGTCGAAGACTATTACGATGCCGATCCGAAGCGCGGATTTTACGGTGGAGGCAGAATCGACGGCCGCTGGGGTTTTATGGGGCCGATCGGATACGCACTCGGAGGAGTGCCTCCCGACGCACCACAATGGGGAACTGGGTACAAGAATTTCGTAAAGCAGAATTTCAACCGCACCATGACGTGCATGTCTTATCTAACCTCCCTGCCGCTCGAAACCAACAACATTACTCTTGACCCGGATGTCAAGGATGCTTGGGGATTGCCCGCGATGCGCGTTACTTACAAGGACCATGCCGACGGCATGAAAACCAAGCAATATTTTCTGGAACGTTCCCTGGAGATTCTGGAGGCCGCAGGCGCGAAGAAGAAATGGGGCAATCCGGTCCGGGAGACAACTTCCGGCGGACATCTAATGGGTACTTGCCGCATGGGGAACGACCCAAAGACCTCGGTGGTCGACAAGTTCAACCGCGCCCATGACGTCCCCAACCTATTCATTGTAGACGGCAGCAGCTTTGTGACGAGCGGCCGCAATCACCCGACCTGCACGATTCAGGCGCTCGCTTACAGAGCGGCGGACAACATTGTCAGATCCGCGAAAAGCGGCGGCATGAAGTCGTCTATTTAGCAGCAGCTTGCAAGAAACCGCCAGCGTTTGATGCTACAAAGGTGTTACCAACTGGCCCGCAGTGGTAAAAAAAACGCCGCATCTTGTGATGTGTTCGAAGAAGCGATTTGTAACACTGCGCCCGTCATCACCGTTCAATCGAGTTGAAAGCCGCTGGACAGCAGCGGTTCTTACGGAAGTGACCCTTCATCGATCTCAAGGCGGTGAATTTCCTCTCCATTTGCGAGCACACGAGTATCGAGATTGGAAGTTGTCGTGCGTCAAAAAGCTCAACAGGAAGAGACAAGGTTTGGGTCGAGCGATACGCGGCTCAAAATCACGGCTGAGAATTCAGAGGAGGCATCATGGCAACTACAAGATCGCCGCACAGCGATACCTAGCTGAGACCCGAATCCGAAGCCTGCGGCCTGAACCTCCCTATTCATAGATACGTAGGAATGCGCTGAGCAGCAGCAACGTCATAGAACCTCATACGCACACCCTTAAACTTTTACGGCTTGATGCGCTCATGCTGGGAGTCGCGCGAACTTAGGGTCCCCGACACACACACACATCCCAAGATCGTTATCCTCCTGCGACAGCGTCTTTTCTCACCAGATTAGCTTCAGCGCAAACTGAATGTCCCTGGGTAGCGTCACCAGCGGTTGCTGCAACCCACCTGCCGGCGAGCCAGCCGCCGACCCGTCCTTGTTGAATATGACGGCGTTCGTTGCGCCGGTAAAAGGCAAGGGCGGCCCAAAATTGGCGTGATTCAACACGTTGAAAAACTCCGCCCGGAACTGCACGCTGGCGCTCTCCGAAATCTTCTTCACAGGGATGTTCTTGTGCATGGAGAAATCGAGGTTGGTCAGCGGCGGTCCCACAATGCTATTGCGGCCGGCGTTGCCCAGGAGATTCGAGCAACTGCCCGGAACCGCAGAGAAAGCGACGCAGTGCGACGCGATCGCCGAGGTGGCCATAGGCACCGTGAAGCAACTGGTGTTGATGTAAATAAGTCCCGGAGTCTTCTTGTAATTGTGGTTGATGGGATCGCATCCCGGAACGCGATCTGGAATGCCGAATGTGTCTGAGCCGGTATTTTGCACCCCCATGGGGTCCCCAGCAATGATAGGAGTCGTCGGAACCCCGCTATTCCGTTTGAAAATGCCGCCCACTTCCCATCCGCCCAGCACATCCCGCCCTAACCCGGCGCGGGGACCGGGCACCTGCCACATGGCGTTGATGATGGCGGTGTGGGTGAAGTTATAGTCTGAAACGGCGCGGCTGATTTGCGGCGCGAACCAAAACCAGGTCGTGATGGAATTCGAAAAGGCATCGCCTAAGGTGGTCGCAGAGTCGTCGTCCATCGATTTGCTGTAGGTGTAAGAACCCCCGACTTGGAAGCCGTGGCTCATGCTCTTCTCCATACTGAACTGAAACGCCTTATAAGTAGAGCCGGTATTCCACATGATCCCCCTGATAAGCCCGAAGTTCGGGTTGATCCTGTCATTGGGGGTGGAGTTAGGAAACCAGAGGTATCGCCCTGGTGGGGGAGTGATACCGGAGCACTTTGGACTTGGATTTAGAGGACAGGGGAGGACCATATCGAAATCATCGCCTCGTATGACCATGTGAACGCCATGCGAGCCGACATAACCCACCGTCGCCGTAAGGCTGGGTGTGATTTGGCGCTGGAAGTTGATATTCCACTGCTCGACGTAATTTCGCTTGGGATTAGGGTCCACATACGAGCCGGTGAGCGCGCAAGTCCCCAGCGGGCATGTCGAGGTTCCCGATTGTTTAAAGAAGAGCGAGTATGCACTATTTGGATCGTTCGGCGGAATACCAAGCGTCCCGGCGAGCGGCGTAGCCGCCGAATTGGTGATCTTGCCCGTGAGGAAAAACGGCTCCCAGTTTTGACTGAACCAGTTTCCCGGCAGCGGCAGCACGTCAAAGATGGCGAAGCCGCCGCGAACGGACATCTTCCCATCCCCGCGCGGATCCCAGGCAAAACCGATTCGCGGCTCGAAATTGCGAGTGGTGGGGTTCGAGTAGTAAGGGGCGACGCCGGCGCATCCCGCCTTTCCGAATACGACGTCAGTAGGGGAGGGAGCCGACGTCCCGCAGTAGGGTAGCGGGTCGGAGAGGTTGCGGAGACTGGAGAGCTTGCCGTTCTGCTCCGTCACCACGGTGAGCATTTCGTAGCGCAGCCCTAGGTTCAGCGTGAGGTTGCGGCGGAAGTGCCAGTCATCCTGCACATATCCCCCGAAGAGAGTCTGCCGGTAGCCCCGCGGGCTAACTCCGACCGGAAGCCCTCCCTCTATCGAGTCTGGCTGGTTAGTGAGAAAATCTATCTCTCCATTCCCAGTGGCGTTACCGTTGAAGCGCAGCAGTCCGTTGGGGAGATACAAATTAAAGGGATTGTAACGCATATTCTCCATGGCAAAGCCGAACCTCAGAGAGTGGGTTCCGCGGGTGAGAAAGGCGTCATCGTAAAACTGAATGGAATTCCAATTGAAATGGGTAAATGCGCCGGGCAAACCCGGGGAGGTCCGCGACCAGCCAGTTGTGATGAAGGCGGGTATATCATATCCCGGCAGCATGCTCAGAGAAGGGTCCGCGGCGGCGGGATTAATCGCTCCAACTGTCTGGTAGTTAATCACGGCGTTCCGGTTGTAACCCACCCGTGCGGTGTTGAGCAGAGCCGGGGTAAAGGAGTGGGTCCATTCCAGGGCGGCAATGTGGCGCGTGACCTCATTGATGATCGCCGTCGTATCAAAGCCGTCTGGCGTATTGAAGGGCGAGTCGTCATACATGTAAGTCGCGAACAGGCTATCCTTATCGCTGATTTTGTGATCCAGCCTCGTGGTGACATAATTTTCGTGCACCACTCGCGTCGGCGCGAAGACGAAGGAGCCAACGTTCCCCGCCCCGCTGGCGTGAGGATAGATCGCCAAGAACTTGGCCGCATTGTTATCTACGCAAAATCCCGCTTGTCCGGGAGCAAGGTTTGTCGAATTGCTCGGGCACGTACCCGAAAAAGGGGTGACGAGGGTCCCACTCTGAGGGCAGCCATTCGCTTGCGTCCAACCTTGATAGATACATGAGTGCTGGTCTTCGAGGTTGCCATTTTTGTCGACGATGATTCCCTTCCGCGCGTTGTCAGACGGAACGTTTGAATCCGAGCTGGGGGATCCCTGTGCTTGGCGTATCCCTTCGTAGTCACCGAAGATGAAAGTTCGATCCTTGCGAATAGGGCCCCCGGCCGAGGCGCCGAACTGGTTGCGCCTGTAAGTCGGTTTCGGCAGCCCCTTGGCATTAGAGAAGAAGTCGTTTGAGTCCAGCCTGGCGTTGCGGAAGAACTCGTAGGCGTCGCCATGGAACGCGTTGGTCCCGGACTTGCTGATGGCGTTGACCACTCCGCCGGAGGTTTTCCCATACTCAGCCGAGTAGTTGCCCGTAAGCACGGAGAATTCCTGAATGGCATCCACGCCCAGGTTGCCCCCGAGCACGCTGCCCGGCCCGGCGTTGCCGTAATCGTTGATGCTGAGCCCGTCGAGCCGGTAGTTGTTTTGCGTGGGCCGGCCGCCGGAGATGGTCAGCTGGGCCCCAAAGCCACGATTCCCGCGGAGGTTGCCGGCATCGAAGGGTTGCTGGGTTTCGAGCGCGTTGACGCCGGGGGAAAGGGTGGCCAGCGATGTCCAGTCGCGGCCGTTCAGGGGCAACTCGCGCACCTCCTGAGATTGGATCTGTCCGCTAAGCGTGGACGAAGTGAGCTCAATCTGCGGCGCGACCTCCGTCACCTGGACGGTCTGAGACGTCTCCCCGACCTTCATTGGGATGTTGAGCTGTTGTTGAGCGCCAACGGCGAGCGTGAGGTTCGATTGCACGGCCGTGGTGAATCCCTTAGCCGAAACCTTGACCTCATAAGGTCCCGGATTGAGGTTGGGGACCGTGTAAAAGCCAGCTGAATCCGCCGTCGTGTTTCGGCCGATGCCGGTGTCAGTATTCCTGACCGAGATCTCCGCGCCGACAATTACGGCACCCGAAGCGTCCGTGATCGTGCCGGAGAGAGTCGCTCCGGACACCTGCGCGCGCATCGGGAGTGACACTATCAGACAAAACCCGAGAATCACTGCGAGAAAAGTGAAGCTAGCAGTTTTTGGATTCATGTTGGTACTCCTTATCCGTCGGTGTGGAAGCACCTCAACAATCTCTATGCAGCCCGAAAAATTCCGAACGCTGAGAATCTTTGCCCTAGTTGTGTGGCGAGAATGTCTTTGCTTGCGGCTTGCCTATTCGAGGAATACGAATCTGGAGGGAAATGAAAATCGCCACAACTGTATCCGGACGGTCGCTGAAACAAGAGGACCGATCCTGTGCCCGACGGGATCGAACGTGCTGAACCCACCCTAGCACCTTCACGACGCCGGCTTACCTCTGACTAGCGAAAGCCGGTTTCACGATATATGATCAAACCTAAAAGAAGGGCCGACCGTGACAATCACAGTTGAGGCAGCTTTTAGCTCCCCGATAGGAAGATGTCAAGTCATTTGTCATATTCGTTAAAGCCCGTTAGAAATGCCCCTTACTAACCCATCAGCAATGTCCCTTCCGGAACGATCTGATTGTTGCGGGTTGCGGCTTCTCTTCGGATCCCATCGCAACGCAGGTCTGCGTCACGGCCCCGGACTTGCGGTGCCAGCGATTGTGGCATATTCGTCCCTGGCCGGGCGCGCTCCCTTGGGACGAATGCACTTTGTTTTCGCGCGCCCATTTTCTGCGGGCATTCGCGGCCCGCCGGCTCGGGCTAGGACTTGTGGCTGCAAATATCCTCACTCGGGACTGCGAGCGTAGGCGCGCTGGCTACGAAAATGATCCATCCGGACCGGTTATTCAGCTATGAAATGACACCAAGCACGTAAGGGCGTCATCCAACTTGAGAGAGGTTGCCGTTCAAACTCAATCAAAGGAAACTCCGCCATGGGCACAAAGACTGTGAAGCAGCCGGCGGCTTCAAGCGAGTCCGAACGCATTGCGAAACTTCGCCGTCAGTACGAGGTTGGACCAGTTCCCTTATCCGGCACGGAACACGCGCTTTACGAACGGCACCTGATATTCGACAACGTCGTCGATGTTGCCGCGGCGGGCCCTCGTGAGCGTTTCGAAGCTATCGCCCACTCCGTGAGGGACATCCTGTCGCAGCGATGGATCAAGACGGAGAATACCTACGCGAGTCAAAACCCTAAGCGTGTCTACTATTTATCGATGGAGTTTCTGATCGGCCGCTCGCTCGCCAACAATGTAATGAATTTGCTGCTCGATCCGGTCATGAAGCAGGCGGTTAAGGAGGAGCACCTCGATTGGCTTGGGCTGCTAGAACAGGAACCGGACGCCGGCCTGGGTAACGGTGGGCTCGGCCGCTTAGCAGCTTGCTTCATGGATTCCATGGCGACCATGCAACTCCCTGCGATGGGATATGGTTTGCGTTATGAATACGGCATCTTCAAGCAGGCGATCCGCGACGGCTGGCAGCAGGAAAAACCCGACAACTGGCTCCGTTACCCCGACCCCTGGGAGGTTGCGCGTCGCCACGAGAAGGTCGCAGTCAAGTTGAATTGCTCCTTCGAGGTGCAAGCTGGTGCGCTGCGCGCGATCATCGGAAAGCAGTCCCATTTAATTGGCGAGCCCTACGACCGACCCATGGTCGGTTACGCGGGCGAGAACATCAACACGCTTCGCCTGTGGGCCGCAAGGGCCCCGGATTACTTTGAGTTTCAGACCTTCAGCCACGGCGATTTCGTCGGCGCTGTGGCCGAGGCGCTCAGAGCCGAAACGCTGACCAGGGTACTCTACCCGGACGATACCACGAGCGCCGGACAGGGCCTGCGGTTTGTGCAAGAATATTTCCTTGTCGCTTGCTCGCTTGCCGATCTCATACGGCGCTTCCGGCGCCGCAACGCCGATTGGACTACGCTTCCCGAAAAGATCGCGATTCAGCTAAACGACACGCATCCGACGCTTGCAGTTCCCGAATTGATGCGGATTCTGCTAGATGAGGCTCACCTCGGATGGGATACGGCTTGGGACATTACACAAAGGAGCCTGGGATACACAAACCACACCCTGCTGCCCGAAGCGCTGGAGAAATGGCCGGTTGCTTGGTTCGAAACGCTACTGCCGCGCAATCAGGAGATCATCTACGAAATCAATCGCCGGCTGCTGGATTCGGTTCGGACCCGATTCCCCGGTGACGAGGGACGCGTTCAGCGCGTGAGTTTGATTCAGGAAGGGCCAGTCAAACACGTTCGAATGGCCCACTTGGCGATAGTTGGTTCACACAGCACGAATGGCGTGGCGGCGATTCACTCCGAGCTGCTGCGCACGACAACCGTGAAAGACTTGGCAGAGCTCTTTCCGGAGCGCTTCAACAACAAGACGAACGGTGTCACTCCCCGGCGTTGGTTATTGTTAGCGAACCCCCCTTTGGCTCACGTGATCACAGAGGCGATCGGCGACGGTTGGATCACTGACCTTAGCGAACTAAGTAAACTCAAGCCCCTGGCAGACGACAAAGGGATCCGCGACGGCTTCGGAAAAGCCAAGCGCGAAAACAAATCTCACTTTGCGGCTTGGTCGAAATCGTGCTCCGGCCAGACAATCGATCCCGATTCGATTTTTGACTGCCAGATCAAGCGCATCCACGAATACAAACGGCAACTGCTCAACGCACTGCGCGTGGTGGTGCTGTACAACCGGCTGCGCGAGAATCCCAATGTTGAGATGACGCCGCGAACGTTTTTCTTCGGCGGCAAGGCGGCGCCAGCCTACCAGCTCGCAAAACTCATCATTAAGTTCATCGAAAACCTGGCTGCCACAATCGACGCCGACTCAGTAGCACAAGGCCGGCTCAAAGTTCTGTTCTTGCCCGAGTACGACGTTACCCTCGCCGAGAGATTGATCCCTGCCGCTGATGTCTCTAACCAGATCTCCACCGCAGGCTATGAAGCCAGCGGCACGAGCAACATGAAATTCATGATGAATGGCGCCCTAACAATCGGCACGCGGGACGGCGCGACCATCGAGATGGCACAAGAGGCGGGCGAGGAGAATTTCTTCCTGTTCGGCCTGACGGCGAAACAGGTCGCCGATAGCCGCGCGTGGTACAACCCGCGCTGGCACTATGAACACGAGCCAGAAACTCGCGCGGCGTTAGATTTGATTTCCTCCGGCCATTTCAACCCTCATGAGCCCGGCATCTTCGCCCCGATATACGACACGTTGCTGACTCAGGGCGATCGTTATATGCACCTGGCAGATCTCAAATCCTATCTTGAGGCGGATCAGCGCCTGCGCGAGCTGTATGCGGACCAGGACCAGTGGGTGCGCAAAGCTGTTTTGAATGTTGCAGGTTCGGGCAAGTTTTCCAGCGATCGTTCAATCGCCGAATACGCAAGTCAGATCTGGGAGGTCAAGCCATGCCCGGTGCCGTAGGAGCCCAACGAATCCCCAAACTGTCACCACTCGCCGGCCAACCTGCGACAAAAGACATGCTGGTCAACGTCTCCCAGCTCGAACGTGAATATTTCGAGCGCCGGCCGGATTTGAGCGATGCCACTCAGATGGTGAGCTTCGGCACCAGCGGCCACCGAGGCTCTCCGCTGCATGGTACCTTCACCGAGGCTCACATCCTCGCGATCACCCAAGCGATTTGCGACTACCGCCAGAGTGCCGGCACCGACGGCCCGTTGTACATGGGCAAGGACACCCACGCAGTGTCCGATCCCGCGCAACGGACCGCTCTCGAGGTGCTTGCGGCCAACAGTGTGGATACGATCATTCAGCGCGACAACGGCGTCACGCCGACGCCGGTTATCTCACGCGCTATTCTCGCCTATAACCGCGCGCGGAAGCAGCGCCTCGCGGACGGCATAGTGATCACGCCGTCGCACAACCCGCCGGAGGATGGCGGCTTCAAGTACAACCCGACGAACGGCGGCCCAGCCGATACGGATGTGACGCGTTGGGTTGAGGACCGCGCCAACAAGCTCCTGCGACGGAACAACGCTGAGGTGAGACGAGTACCGTTTAGTTCAGCCATCAAGGCTGTGAGCACTCATCAGGAAGACTTCGTCATCCCCTACATCGAGGATCTGCAAAACATCGTTGATGTCGACGCGATTCAGAAAGCTGGACTCAAACTCGGCGTTGACCCACTTGGAGGTAGCTCACAGCCCTACTGGGAACCGATCAACGCGATCTACCACTTGGAAATCAAAGTCGTCAACCCTGTCATCGACCCGACCTTCTCATTCATGACTGTTGATCACGACGGCGTGATTCGCATGGACTGTTCAAGCCCGTACGCGATGGCCCGGCTGGTCGGACTCAAAGACAAATACCGCGTTGCCTTTGCCAACGATCCGGACTCCGACCGGCACGGAATCGTTACGCCCTCGGCTGGATTGATGAACCCTAATCACTACCTGGCTGCAGCAATCCGCTACTTGATCGCTTACCGCGATCTGTGGCCGAAGGATGTTGCAGTCGGCAAGACCCTGGTGAGCAGCAGCATGATTGATAAGGTGGTGCAAAAATCAGGACGCCGGTTGTCCGAAGTTCCCGTGGGATTCAAGTGGTTCGTTCCGGGGCTGGTGGATGGCTCGCTGTGTTTTGGAGGCGAAGAGAGCGCCGGGGCCAGCTTCCTGCGGCTCGACGGCAGTGTTTGGGCGACCGATAAGGACGGACTCATTATGGACCTGCTGGCGGCCGAGATAACCGCCCGCACAGGTAAGGATCCAGGCGAACATTATCGCGAATTGACCGCGGAATTCGGCACCTCCTACTACACGCGTATCGACGCGCCCGCAACGCCAGAGGAAAAGGCCAAGCTTCGAGAGTTGTCGGCCGAAGCCGTGACAGCATCGACTCTCGCGGGGGAGCCGATCGTCGCCAAGCTGACCCGCGCTCCCGGAAACAACGCCCCGATCGGTGGCTTGAAGGTCGTAACCAAGAGCGGCTGGTTTGCGGCGCGCCCTTCGGGAACGGAAGACATCTACAAGGTCTACGCGGAAAGCTTTAAAGATAGCGCGCACTTGAACACGATCGTGGCAGAGGCGGAGGAGATTGTGGGCCACGCCCTGCAAGTCTCAAAGGGATAAGGATGAATCCCAGCAGTGCCAGCGTGCCGCCGTTTCTGCCGAAATATCGCGCTTCTGGTTTGTTGCTGCGCGTCACTTCCCTGCCCTCGCCTTATGTCTAATTCGCGTCGATCCCTGGCGTTGATTCCAACCGCGAGGCGAAAAGCACCGGCCTTTCAAAGGGCGGAAGACTGGGGCACCCAAACTTCAAAAGCACCCCGATAAGCCTGGCCCACCCGTCCCTGTCCGTGCTGACCGTTAACCGAATTCAGCGCGAAGCCGTACGGCAACTGCGCGTCCACCTCAAAGACCTGGGGATACCGGCCACTTCCCGAGAATGCCCCCGCGCCTCCGGCTGGAAGAGTTCTCTGGCCCTGTTCCCGGGCATCCACCCGTTCGTACCAGTTAGAATCCCGCAAAGTTCAGTAGGCACCGCTCTCAATGTAAGTGAATTCCAGCGAGCCACAGGATTGTCGAGACCACACGAACCATTAGCCCCACAAAAATTGCAACTAAGATTGTTTTGTGGACCGCACTGCCGCTCTTCTGCGGCGGGCCTTCGATCTTCGGAAATACCCACCGCGCATAATTGAACAGAATGCGGAAACCGAGCAGGCCTACCAGCATGAGGTAGACGTAGAGCGCGACGGAAACCGCCGCAGGAAATTTGACAAGAACACTGAGCCGTTTGTCGAGATTGTAGATACCATCCAGACATATCGGGACACCGATGAAGAAAAGCAACAGATCATAGACAAATCGGGAGTGAAGCCAACCACGCCGCGTGGCTCTCTCCTCGAAAAAGGTGCGTAGCTCGTGATCGACTGCATTCACCCATGTGGGGTTAACTCCCGACACGTAGACGGCGCTGGGACCCGGCCCCGTAGCTAATGCAGGGTTCGACAAATCTCCTATCGCGGTGCGAGTAAAATCAATGGTGACTGAAAATTGATTTTGCGGAAACTGATTGAAACGCTGCCGGTACAGCGGACCGCACTCGTAGACCACGATTGATGCAAGGGGCGGAAAAGAATCATCGGAGAGGGGATCAGCAGAATTTGCAAATCTCCAGTCGCCGCGCGCGCTTTGGACCCGGACAGTGAGAGCCATCAAATTACGGGCTTCATCGTGAACTGATGCAACTTGGATATTCATTTGTGCCGACAGGTGGGCCAACTGCTCAGTAGTCGCTTCCAAAGCCTTGCTGCGCAACATTTCAAACAGACGCCGAAGGTCGGCCAATGTCAGAGAGCATGCAGGAATGGGCCATTGACGATTGATGCCGACGGCCATTGTCGCCGGCAGTACAGAAGGTGGAGGGCTGGACATGATGTAGGCACACCGTCTCGGATTACGCCCTCGGAAACTACTCCACGATCTCCACTAAGTACAAGGAAAACTTACCCTCTAAGATTTGTGACGGCAGTGCGACCGAGCTACACCCCGTCCCGCGCGGCTGGGTCGTCTTCTGGTTTCTCGTCGGCCTGATCGGCGTCCCGCTGCTCGTTCACTGGCTGCGCCAACAATCCCTCTGCACAATACCCGTACGGCTCTCGATCACCAGGTCGGGAGCCTTTGCTGTCTGCACGCCAAGTTTTTCTCAGAAAGGAATGTCGGTCTTTCTTAACGTCAGGCTGGATTTGTTGTCAAAGAGCCAGGACATTCCCTTGTCTGTCACACGGTAGACCTTATAGGGGTCCCCATCTTGGTCACGTTCGTCGAAACTCTCCAGCATCTCTTTGTCGAGCAGCGACTTTAGACCCATGTTGGCGGCCAGCCTTGTGAACCCCGCAGCATCCATGTCTTGACCCACCAACCAACCTGAGACCTTGCCTTCAGGATCGCTTAACTGCTGGGCCACCGCCACCAATGCCGCGATCTCGTATTGTTCGAGACCCTCAATCTTCGACACGGACACAACTTCATTCAGTACCTCCAATTGCTGTCTCTTCTTGAGGGCCGCGTCCAACCTCGCAGTTATTTTCTCACGCAGCTTCAAGAAATCCTGCGGTGATTCCGTTGAATACTGGATGATAGAGCGGTGCTGCACGTCGAATGGAAAAGGCGATGTCCGCTCATTCGAACACACCATTGCTATCTCACGCTGCTTTGCGATCGCGTAGCCGAGTTCAAACCACACATTGGGGTTGTCCGTAGATATCTCGACCAAGCAGACCTGAGAGCCCTCGATTCCCGCCTTGATTTCATCGATGGGAACACTTACTCCTGGGTCTCGGTCCACGCGGTAGGGCTCTAACCCAGCATCTTTGACAGCCGGTGCGAACACGTCGTCGTAACGTTTATCATACTTGCCCTTGTCGAACGGCTGAATGACGAAGCATCTGTCCATGTTTGGAAGCGCGTATCAGTGCGGCTTATGTATCGGAGCTGCGGTGGCCGCGGGCTGTGGCTTGACCTCCGTTACCAGTTCCTCCGAATCCTCGACTTCGGGTTCAGGCTCTTTCTCACCAATCAAGCTGTACTTCGCTTCACGAAGAGTATTGGAATAGTAGTCTTCGGCGGCCTTCCAGTTGCGAAAAACCCGGCACCTAATTTTTGACACGAACACCTGAGGCTCCAGGGCCAGAAACAGCCCGGAGGTAGACGCCATGTTTTCGAAGATCTCTCGGCGCAATGGATGATCTTGGGGGAGTATTCCTGGGTTGAAGTTCTGATATACGAAATTGCGAATCGAATCCTTCACTTTGAGCCAGTCCTGGGCGTCCACTGTGGGCGGCGTTATGCCTCTGTCACGTGCCGACCGCACGCTGTAAACGGTAGGCCCTAGTTGGTTGAGGGTCTCGAACAGCTGCTTCGACCCCCGATAGAAAAGTGGCTCGGAAATGATCACCACGTCCACATCGGAGGTTTCGGCAAATGGTGTGCCGAACTTGTACGCGCCTGGGCTGGGGCTGAAACCCAACTTGGCGCTCCCCACGATGCACACATCCTGCGAACCGATCTCGAACCGATCGGCCACCTGCTCCCGGAAGATGACGTATTTCATTGGCCGATTCTCAAAAACGAAGGGCGTTCCTTCGAGGAGAAACACCTTCGCCAAGACGCGGTGGTTGTCGAGCGCCAGTATTAGCTGCTTGAACTCCTCTGGAGTCGGCGTCTTCTGCCCGGCCAAGAGAGTAAGGAGTTTGTCGTGACCCTGCTGGGCCTGCATCTTTCCGTCTTGCATAGCGGTTATAATAACATGCTTAAAGAGCTAAAATGACCCGCACGCGACAGGCAGTCCCGCGGCCCACGCCTCACGGCTCCGATCATCCCGGTCGGAACCGTTGCTGTCTTGAGGGGAACCCTAGGGGAACCAGAGCAAAACCCGCCTGAGCGCCCTCTCACAAAACATGCGTTCTTATTGGGAAAATGGTGCGCCCGGAGAGATTCGAACTCCCGGCCTTCTGGTTCGTAGCAGGACAGGCTCAAAATCTAAATGCTTGTTCTGGTGTCGCTTACGAACTTCGAAACGCCCTCAAATCCGCCCAATGGTACCTAGTGAGAACTGAAAATAGTGCGACTGGATCGGTTCCGTCAGTCGGCTCGATGAGGTTCAAGAATCCCGGCCCAGGGCATGGCCAGTTGTCGAGTTATATCCATTAGTTTGTAACCACCGTGGTAAACTGCGCTGATGGCACTCTCTGAAATTGAACGGAATATCCTAAATAGAGTGGTTGAACGCTTCGTGAATTTGAGGAAAGCGACTGAGCGAATTGCTTTGGTGCAAGAATTTGAAGACCCTGATGCCATCGACCAACTCCATCAATGGCAACTTCTGAAGACATTCGATAATGCCAACTATCTGCCTACGGGTTTGTCGTTCCATTATTGTGGTGACGCCGAGCTTGAAGCCTATGCCAAGCGTGGCATGGAAGTGTTGGCGACGATTCTTAGGAGTATGTATCTTCGGGGCAAGGTTGACTTCACACCAGAGGGCTTAAGAGAAGCAGCGGCGAAAATAGACACACACGCTGACGAACGAATGATCAGGCTTGGGCTATATGTGGCCCCGGATTTTGGGCTGCTCTCAGGATATGCTGGCGGCAACCCTCAGCAGCCAGACATTACGCCAACTGGAATAAGTGAACGTGTGGTGAAGCTAAAGAACATTGACACGCTCTGGGACAATCACATTCGTGACCGTGTTCCGTGGCCTGTACAAGATTCAGCAGGCGGCGTTATTCCCCGGCACCCGATGTTTGTGACTCAAGGTGATGAAGAGGGGTTGCCGATGTATGAGGAACCCTCCTCGAAGCACGGTATTTTGGTGTTCATATCGCACAGCAGCAAAGACGCTGACCTTGCGCTTGCTCTGATTGAACTTTTGAAAGCTGGTCTTGGGCTTCTGTCGAACCAGATTCGTTGCAGCAGTGTTGACGGCTATAGACTTCCTGTGGGAGTCAACACTGAAGCTAAGCTCCGCGAGGAAGTGAACGAAGCGAGAGTGGTCATTGGCTTGATTACGCCAAGCAGCCTGTCATCAGCCTTCGTCATGTTTGAGCTTGGAGCACGTTGGGGCGCAAACCAGTTTTTGGCCCCGTTGCTAGCGGGGGTGAGACCCAGTGAGTTACGCGGCCCGTTGGGACTTTTGAATGCTCTGTCCAGCAGCAACGAAGCTCAGCTTCATCAACTATTGGAGAACGTTTCAGTGCAGTTGGGACTGTCACTTCAAAGTGTCGCGTCTTATTCGCGATACATTTCTACCGTGAAGCGGCTATCAGAAGGCGTCGCTTCCCCAGCCGTAGCCACGCCTTCCGGCAAAGAGGAAATGCTATTTGCAGAATCAGTTTACTGGAAATATCAAAATGGTGAGCGGGAAGGACCGTACTGCACCGTTTGTTATGATGACGAGCACAAGAAAATTCATCTGAGTGCGGGCGCAACGAAGGGCACATATTGGTGTGGTGTCTGCCGGAACACGTTCCGCACAAACGAACACCAAAATCCCGGTCGTACCGGACCGTCCCACAAATCAACCCCTTGGTCTTAGCGCATCTTAAATCAGCAGCGTTACAGTTCTCTTTTTTGCTTCACTCGTTCTGGTCTATGTGTTCGGCGGGCCGATAGACAGCCCCTTGAAGGCTAAAAAGCCGTGGCGAGCACCTTGGAGACTTACATCTCGGTACCAGTGCGGGCGCTACTGTAGCCAGCGGAATTGAATCTTGGTTTCTTTCTTAAGTTTCTCTACCCGCTCCTTCACTTCCGCACCAGTCAGAATTCCCTTTTCAGCCAACAACTCAAAGATCGCTTCCGTTAGAATCATGTTGTAGCGAGCGATTTCCTGCATGGTTGCGGTCACGCTGCCCGTTTTGTAGTCCTTTTCCATCGGCATCCCCCGTAACTTTGGCACACTACTCCGGTGTCCGCCTTCGTGACAAGCTAATCCGCCGACGCGTCGTGCTAGAATCCACGCGAGGGTCGCATGGCGAAAATCCCCGGAAAGCTGCTCGCGAACCTGGACCCGAACGGCAACGTGCGTGTAGTGTTTGTAGCCAGCTTAGGCGTAAGGAATGAGCGTCCGTTCACGGCGACGGACCTTGACGCCGCCGAAATTGTTTTTATGACATGCGGTCTAACGCCTGAACGCGCTGCCACGTTGCGGGCTGAACTGCAACGCCATAAAGTTGCCAGCGTGGAGACTTGCGTTGATGACGTGGTAACGGAAAAGTTTCGCTATGCAGGAGGCTACTGACGGGCCTATCGCCATTGAACGGCATTCACGGCTCGAATCGTAAGACTGCTGTAAGCTTGGTTCATGCCGAAAAGCAGCAATCTTTTGATCGGCCTCCCCAAAAGAGAAGCCTGTTTCATCGAACCAATGGAATGCCTGCCTGTCACGAAGCTCCCTGACGGCCAGGAATGGTCGTTTGAAATCAAGTTGGACGGATACCGCGCTCTAGCGGTGAAGGCTGGCAGCGAAGTCAGTTTGTACTCGCGCCGAAAGAAATCGTTCAACTCACAATATCCGCATCTAGTCGAAGCCCTGAACGACTTGCCTGATGACACAGTTGTGGACGGAGAGATTGTCTCCCTCGATGATTCGGGCCGACCGAATTTTCACCTGCTCCAAAACTTTCGCAGCCAAGCTTCGCGCATCCACTATTTCATTTTCGACCTGCTGATCTGCAAGGGACGCGATCTGACGAATTTGCCTTTGAGCCAGCGTCGGGAATTTCTCAAGCAATTTGTGAAACCACACTCCCGGATACGTCAATCCGAGCAGTTTCAGGTCTCCGCGACCGAGATGCTTTCGGCGGTGCGGGAACAAAAGCTTGAAGGCGTTGTCGCCAAACGCAAAGACAGTTTGTACCAACCAGGGAAACGAACAGGCGCATGGATCAAATATCGAGTCAATCGCGGGCAGGAGTTCGTGATTGGCGGGTTTATTCCAGGGCCTCATGGTTTTGATTCACTGATCGTGGGCTACTACCGCGACGATGCTTTGGTCTACGTTGCCCGCGTTCGAAACGGTTTTGTTCCTGCATCGCGGCGGCAGGTATTCGAGAAGATTCGCGGGCTCGTCTCATTGGAGATGCCATTCGTCAATCTGCCTGACGAAAAGGAATCACGTTGGGGCGATAGCCTGACAGCCGACAAAATGAAACAGTGTGTCTGGCTGGTCCCGAAGGTCGTCGCTCAAATCGAATTCCTTGAGTGGACGGGAGGAGATCGTCTTCGGCACTCAAAGTTTGTTGGGCTGCGGGACGACAAAGACCCGCGAATGGTGATGAAGGAACAGGTGGACGAGTAGCCCTCATAGCCGCTTGACTCCGGCACATTCATTGACGCAAATTTTCACCGGCAATGTTTAACGTCTTGATAGCCTGGAATCCAACACAGTGGGAGACTGACCAGTTGATGCGTATGGATGTCGCTCGTTTCAAAGAATACAGCGGCAGTGAAGCCAAAAACATATCTCCAAGCAAACCAACCACACTAAAATTGCTGCAAGGAATTGACACGTTGCTAATGTACGAAGCCAATTCTAAAGGCCCAAGCCGCGACCTCGTGCGCTATGGGTGCTTGCACGATATCAGGGTAGTAGGCCAGGACATTGTTTTCCGGTTTGAAGAAAAAGGGAAATTTCTACGACCTGTGGTGGAGGAATTTGCCCGACGATTGGGATTTGGTCCACTAGAAGAGAACAGGACTCATTGGGCGGTAAAAGATGCGGGAATACCAAAGGCCATGCTCGACAAATTGATGCCGTCCTATGACCTCGTATTTTCTTTCGCGGGAGAAGACCGCCCGTATGTGAACCAAGTGGCTGAAATTCTAAAGGCCGGAGGCGTGTCGATATTCTACGATGGCTACGAAGAGGCGAACCTTTGGGGTAAAGACCTGGTCGAACATCTTCAAATGATATTCAGCGGCTCGGCGCGATACTGCGTCATGTTCATTTCAAAACGCTACGCGGAAAAAGCTTGGCCGACCCACGAGCGGCGTAGCGCATTCGAAAAGGCCGTCGAGTCGAAAGAAGCGTATGTATTGCCAGCGCGATTTGACGATACTCCGATCCCTGGCCTGCATAAGACGGTCCACTACATTGACCTGCGTAAAAGGACTCCCGATGAAGTTGCGGTTTTGATATTGCAGAAACTCGGTAGGCCAATCTAACCCCGAGAATTTCATCCGAACAATTGGCCCTGCTCTGCCACTCGATACCGCGTCGTTGTTTCCGGTGCCCGCTTACCCCACAGATTGCGGAACAGTTCAACCGTCGCGGGGCTGTATCCGGCGTAGTGATTATTCGCGTAGGCGTAGACTGGAACTTTTAGCTTGCGCAACACATCGGCCCACTCTGTCAGTTCGGCCCTGCGATCCACGACTATTTTGTTCCAGACTTTGGTCTTGGCCTCTATGTCTTTTCGGTCTCCAAGCCATCGGACGTACGCGAAGTCTGCCGTGATCGGATCAAATCGTTCGAACCATCGCGCAGGCCGGGGCATCCAGCTTTGGTCGGTCAGAGCTAAGGCGATGCCGCGTTCCCGCAGGGTTTCAACGAGTTGAAGGACGAGCCAGTCCTTGTTGCGGATTTCAACGGCGAACTTATGATCCCTTGGCAGCTTTTTCAGGAACGGTCGGAGACGGGCCAAAAAGTCGTTCACACCTCGAAAGACTGAGTCATTGAAGTAGGCGAACTGGAAGACGAGAGGCCCGAGTTTTTCACCGAGACAATCCATCGCTTCCAGGAATTCCTTGAACTCTCCGTCACAATCAACCAACAATTTTTCATGTGTGATGGTCTGCGGCACCTTTGCGGCGAAGAGAAATCCGGGCGGCGTCTTCGCATTCCATGCTTTGACCGTTGAAATGGTCGGGCTACCGTAAAACGTTGAGTCAACTTCAACAGTATCGAACTTCGTGGCGTAATAGCTAAGGTAGTCGGCTGGCCTCATTCCCTCGGGATAGAACGTGCCGCGCCAGCCATTGGCAGTGAAGGCTGACGTACCTATTCGAAGAGTGTTCGGCTCGACCACTCAGAAATAATATCACTCGCCGCACCTTGTTCCGGTAACCGACTCTCGCCGTCAGCAAGATTACTTTGCTCGGCATCGATCCTCGGTAGGCGGCTAGTTGGTGAGAAGGGAAAAGCCGGATTCCGATGAGACCTCACGCTCCATTCCAGTACCGGAAATCTCTTGAGGAAAGCATTACCATCGTCCTGGAACTGCCTCCCTGCTTGTCAATGCCGAAAGGAGCCATACCGTGGCCGATAAGTTTGTGTTCGCCCCAACACAAATAGACGCAGTTATCCTCAGAGGAAGTCCCGCCATGGAGGATGGGCTTCAAGTGGTGTGCCTCTCCGGGGACTGCACCTGCGGTCCACGGTGTCTTAATGAAAATTCCGCAGAATGCGCAGCGTCCGCGTTGACGGTCAATGGCCGCTTTCTTGGTACGGTCATCAAACTCATTCAAGCGTCCAGACATTTGCTAACTGCTCCGCACGGCGATTTGACCTACAGCGACACGTGAACCGGAATTTCCGATTCGGACCTCTTGCTCGCGTGCATCGTACGCGTCTCCTGCCCTCGACACAACGAAATTGCCACAGAGCAGGCCCCGAACGAGGCGGAGAAGTTGTCGCGGCCCGTCCCGATGCAGAACTTCCTGCACGCCATCTTGTGTGGCGAATGAAAGGCGAATCTGCTACCCTACGCTTCATGCCCGTCCGCTCGTGCAAAGTGACGGTGAAGGACATGGAGGGCGTCAGCCACACGGTTGACGTGACTGCGGCGACATTGTATGAAGCCGTCGCCCTCGGAATGGCTGCAATTCGCACCGATGAATGGGTTACCGGAATCGCGCAAGGCTTGAATTCCGTTAAGGTCCGGGTGACAAATGTTGCGGTCGAGCACGAGGTCGTGCTTCGGGATTTCACAAACTGGCTGGACAGGAACGGCGGATCGCCAAGGGAAATGATGGAGCGCAACCGGATCAAGTCGATTTTGGGAATGCGGGAATGACTCCGGTGTGGAATGAACCGCAGGGGGTCCCCGTATCTTTCGTTTGTTTTCACTAGCCGACCCAAACCTCTGCGACTAGGTCGCTGATTAAGTGGTCGATGTCATCTCGCCTCCCATTCTGAATGATTGTCAATAGTCGGAGTACGGTTTCGTCATCCAACGGGAGGATTAGTCCACGACCGTCCGTGAAAGTATCTCGGCAACTCTCAACAAATCGTTGCCTGTTCTGAAAATGCCTACAACATAGAAAGCCCACTTGTCCGCGTTGAACCGAAAATCTCCCTGCAAGTTGGTCTAGTTCAGGGTTCGCAACCTCTGTTGCGTAGTTCTTGCACTCAAACGGAACGTACGCGCAAGGATATCGTCTCAATGTCGGTATCCTATGAAAAATTCCGCTAGTGGCCCCATTCTCAAAGTAAATGTCGATTCGCTTGCGTCCCTGGTGAATCTCGCGTTCTTTCTTTGGGTGCGTCAAGCTTGGAAAGAATATAAACTCGCTCGCTCCAATCATGAAGTTGTGATAGTCCGTCGCACCGTCATCACCCGGTTGGATTGCTCTGAGGGCAATCGCCAAAGCCTCAGCGACAGCGGAATCATTCGGCCCGTCCACATCCGAGGAAGGTCCTTGCTGCTCCGCTTGTTTCAGCGATTCCCTGTACTCGTGCAACACTTCAGGATGACGCTGTGAAAACTCGTACAAGAACTCCTTAGTCCTCGGGTATTGTCTTGCGATGTCCTTCTTGTAAACTTTTCGTCGTCCCCCTCGTAGAGTTCGGACCAGGCGCGATAGAGGGTTAGCGAGTTCTTCGCGTTGAAGAAAGTTGAGGACAAAATGTTGGTAGTACTGCGGATGTTGGTAAGCCGAAGTGCGCCGGACTATAGATTTCGGAACCAGGAGGATTGGCCGATTGCGGTAAACAGGCAACGGCAAAAAGCCGTCCTGCCAGTCCATAGTATCCGTATTAAAACAGGGCGGCATCGCGACCTCGCGAGTGGCGACGTTATGAAGCGCACACTGTTCACCTGTGTATGCGGCTAGCTGACCCCGAATTATGTTCGTCGTGAGGTCCGAAATCTTGTCATGACTGATTCCCTCGATCATCAGTTCTGATTCTTCAAGGGAAGTGATAAATCCGGCTCTCACCGCTGCGGAGTCACGCAGAGCCTCAAACAAGTCGTTCGCCTGCTCGTCTCCTATTCCCGCGCCCTCAGGCCGTCGTCGTGAGTATCCGAGTCTAGTTTCGTTAGGTTCGCGAAGGTGTTCCAAGAGTTCCCTTGCCCGATCTTCATTGCCTTCTCGAATGTTATCTATTATGGATTGAAAGAAGGTGACAACGGTGCTGTGCGCATCATGAGACCAGCGGTCCGCTTTTTGAGACAAAACGAATGGATCGACAAACAACCGATTGTCGGTGTTCAGAGAGACATCAACGAAATCAAGCTCCGATTGGGTCTTGTCAATACCAAACGCGGCTGAGAATCGAGGCATGTGTGCGGCGTAGTGTGGGGTGACGCGGAGCCTAGCACACTAAGCACGTCAATTTCTTGATATCTTATCGTTGTCAAGCCCAGGCTACCAGCGGCTCCGGGAACGGCTGACCTTTGCAGCATTTCTCGACTTTCTTACCACTACCGTAGGGGCAGGTTTTCGTTCCGGTCTATTGGATGCGGTTCGGCATTGCCGCTTTCGGCGCATTCCTTGGCCCCTGGCCCGCAAACTCTCTGTTCGTACTCACGGGCAGCCGCCCAAAGCTCTCGACGGAACGCCGGACTGCCGACAGTCTTTGGAACACGGCCTGCGTAACTAACGATCTGCCTTAGCATTCTTTACCGCCCGCTTGGAACAATTCCAGCCACGGTCCCATTCACAGAGATGACTTGACCGGCCGCGCCCTTCGTGACCGTAGCGGGAACAGCGGCGCTTGCAGGAAGCGGAGTAGCCGAATTAGTTCCCGTGTCCACAACGCTGTTGGGCACGCCATCCGCGCCGGTGATTCTTACATGGACCGCATTTGCATTTTGACCTGACATTTAGATTGCCTCGATTGGACTACACTTTTGTGATACATCGTACTTGGGGAAGCGCGCCTACGGCTGCCCGGACACTTCTTTTAAGGTTCCATCCTGAACACTTTCTAAGCAAAGACCTCGTACGGTCGCCGCCTTGAAAAAAGTCCGCTAAAAGATCAGACTTTAGCGGCGACCGTACTCTAGGTCCCATTGATCTACCAGATTCAACCTGGAAAAACCAATGAGTCATCACAAAATGGGGCGCATCCACGACAACGTGGCGATGGCCTTGATTTACGGGTGGGAAATTTTACACCTGATTCGCTGGCTGTTTAAGTAGTGCGTTTTAAGGGCGGCTTCCTAGGAGTCGCCCTCCCATTCTTAAAAAGGAAGACCGTATGGCACAAAAGCAAACAACTAAACAACTGTTAAAGAAAATAGCCGAACGCTATGAAGAACTGCATTTTGAATATTGCGCTCTTCAAGCCGTTATCATCGCTCGCAACGATCTTTCGTTGGTGACGAGCTATACGAACGCTCTGAATGACGAAGTGGCGAGAGAGATTGTGCGGAAGAAGTTTGCCCCATTACATGAGCGAATCGCTTCATTAGCCGACGAGACGGACTTGGACGAGTTACTCTCTCGAATTCCTCCAACACCGACCGTAAACTATTATGTTTTTCTGGTGTATCCATTCCTATCCTTTCCGACCCCCGAGGGAGTCATCTATTTTTCCCGCCCTTTTTCCCCCATTTAGCTAGATATTCTATTAATTCTTGTGGTACTTTCCCATGACTCCGGTACAAACGAGAACGGCTCATATAGTCAATGACGATTGCTTTAGTCGGGAGGGCATACATGGCTCTTATTTGGGCAGCCGAATGCAAGAAATGCGGAAAACTATCGGGTGTTCGGGAATCCAAGTCAACACCCGGTCAAATAGACATGCCAACACCAAGCGAAAAGATACAGCGGAAGTGTCCCCATTGCGGGGCTAAGAATGTATTCCTTGGTAGTGATCTGAAAGAAGTAGCTGCTTCTGTTGTTGCCGGTCCTCCCCAGTCAGGGCAGGAATAAGCCACTGTCCATTTACCCAATCCATTCGACGCGCCATTTTTGCTTCACAGTTCGCGACCGGACAGGAAACTAGAAATTCTTCGTTATTTTGCATTTTTTTTCCTCTCTGACATACGTGAGTGGCTTACAGATACGAGCCTCGCCCCGTTGATACTTCTTTTAGGGGCTCCATGACCACCTTGGGACCCCCTTTTTAATTTTGAAATTTGGACGGCGTAGCACTCCTACCCGGCAGGCTAAGTACCTCGGGGGTGCCAGCTACCGGGGGGTCAAATCGCGTTTAGGCTCCCCTACGCGCACGAGACGATTTCCAAGACGCACCAATATCTGCCGACTCTGCCTGCCGATCCCTGGCCGCCGAAAAGCCGATCCGCTGGCCGTTGTGACACGTCTGGCCGCGCGGGGTAGCTGATTTTGTTTTTTTGTCCCGCCTCGAACAAATCTTTGCCGTGGGCGACTTTTGTGCTTGACATAAAAGCAACATTTAATATATAAAGTTGCGTATTGGAGGTTGCCCCATGAAAGCACTCACACCAGAAGAGATTTTGAAGGTTCTGAAAGCAGCAAGCGATTCCAAGCGAAACCTTGCGATGATCTGCCTCGCGTATCGCCACGGGTTGCGTGCAAGCGAAGTCTGTAACCTGAAACTGTCAGACCTAGATATGAGGAATGGCGAAATTACGATCCGCCGCCTCAAGGGGAGTCTTAAGACCGTTCAGCCGCTCGCCGATCATCCGGGGCAACCGCTCTTGTCGGAAAAGCGTGTCCTACGTGCATGGCTTGCAGAACGGAAGGATTCGAGCGAGTTTGTTTTCACGAGTCAGAAAGGCGGGCGATTGGACCGCACCGCGTTCTTTCGCATCTTCCAGTCCATCGCAGAACAGGCCGGACTCCCGCCTGAGAAACGGCACCCCCACTGCCTCAAGCACTCTCTAGGGTTTGCGCTGGTCGCTGCGAACGTCCACTTGTCGATAGTGAAACAAGCCCTAGGCCATAAGAACATTGCCAGTACCGCTGTGTATGCCGTTCCCACCGATGAACAGACAGGCCGCGCGGTTAGTTCCGCTCTCATGGGTTTGTTCTGAATCTCCATCAAAATCCGCTGAAGTGAAGCCCGGAGCAATCCGGGTTTCCTTTTTGTGGGTCCGAGCGAACGCATCAGAGTAGCCATTTTGTTGCGTTATTCAAGAAAAGTGCACACGCAACCCGTTTGTTTCGGAGGGACCCCAAACACCATACTTCGCCGTAATGTTGCATTTCAGGGGTCAGGGCTTCACTGTGGCTCTGCGCTCAATCCCGCCGTCACGTCCGCCGATCTTGCCGGGCTGTACGGAAAGCGGTATCTCGCGGCCAGGTCAAAATGCCATCCTAAACCGTCAGGCTAGGGCGTCTGGTGTGGGCGTAGCATCTGGGCGGGCTTGGTTCAAATCCTCTTCACCAGTGCGATGTGCTGGCGCAAGAACGGGCACTATAGCGCGTTGCTTCGCAAGTCCAGACTTCAATGCGGCCAGGTGCTCGGGCGATATGGCGCGCTTGGCGTCCGCCGTACGAACAGCCACCTTGCGGAAACTGATTGCCTTGAGTGGTATTTCCCAGCGGCGGGCGCAATCGTCCGTATCGTGGTCCTCGCCTTCCCCGTACAGCCGCTCCATCTTCGCTGCCATCGCGGGCCATGCGCTCACACAGATATGCGCGCGTTGGGTCTGGTAATCTAACCGCACAACAACTTCGGCCTCTTCTTTGATTCGCTTCATGCTGTATTCCTTTCGGTAGGGTGGTTCAGGTCACTTCTATGCGGATCGTGTGCCTAGCGCCGCGCAAACGCTACGGCGGGGCATTCTGAACTGCGGCCAGGGAAAGATTACTGTTCGGGAATTCGAGCGGTGATGATTCCTAGCAGGTAACTGCCCGCTTCGCGGACGGCGGCCAGGTGAAAAAATAAACGGATTAGCGGGGGGCTATGATGTGCGTCCCCATAAATCACAGTCCAAAGGACTTCTCCGCGCTCGTGACACTCTGCATATTGGTCGCGGATAGCATCTCGGGCGGTATGACGGGGCCATGCGGGCGCTATCCCGCGTGATTTGAATAAACCTATTATCAAGCGGAGACTAGCGGCGGTTGTGCGGCAAAAGCGCAGGCACCGCAAAAGCAAAGAATCTGTCCGCAATCCGTACAACACAATGCGCGGCCAGGTCCACTAGATGGGTGTGTCTATTTGTTTTTCGCTGGCTGCGCGAGCTACGCGAGCGGTGTTGACTTTTGGAACGGATTGGGTTTGGTTTTGAAAATGACACATGACAGCAGATGACAGCGTTTAGGGGTAAGTCTCTATTGGGATCTTATGAGAAAGTTATCCTTGGAAGGTGTCATTTGGCGTCATGCTGTCATTCGCCGCAAAACAAAGGATTTATAGCGGCAGCTTCCAAAACCTTTCGCGGGTCGGCAGCCACGTTGCGTCATTGTAGTAGGCCGATCCCTTTCCAAAATCTCGCTTTTTCGGTCCTTCCGCGCCGTATGCCCCTCTCCTCAAGCGCCGTCGCAAATTCCCGTTCATTCATCACGTAATACTCTCCCGCAAATTCCGCCCAAGTTCTGTACGCCGCATATAATTCAGTCGGGTTGGTTCTGGCGGTTTCACTCAAAACGCATCGTGCTGTGATGAAGTGCCCAAGCGTATCTGAGTGCTGCCGGTATTCTGCGGTCGCTGATGTGACGGCTCTCGACTCGCTCAACCCGTCGTGGTTATACATTCGGAGACCTTCAAGCGCCCAATTTAGAATTCCAGACGCCTCGGCATTGAGCTTATCTAGAAGGTGCTTGTCTCTTTTCTCTAGCGGGATCGTCACGTCAAACGGAATGAGCTTGACGCGGCTCCACATCGCTTCATCCGTCCCGACGACATTCGGCTTGTGATTGGTCGCCAGCCACAGCTTGAACTGGGGATGAAACTCAAAAGCTTCATGATACAGAAAGCGCGCGGTGATCTTGTCACCGCCGGTTAAGGTCTTTATTAAACTCTCGGCAAGTCTAGCGGTCTTCTCACTTTCGACGGCTGCGACGAAGCGAGCGCCATGCAGTCGAGCGATGTCATTGCGAATCTGGACGCCGCCATTCCTAGACACGGTGAAACTCTGCCAGTCGGTCTGCAAGGCATAATCGCCCAGGATGTGTTGGAGCGCGGCCAGGAAAACGCTCTTTCCATTCCGGCCGAGTCCATATAGTAGGAACAAGCAGTGCTCGCCAGTGAATCCCGTTAGCGAATATCCGGCCGCACGCTGCAAGAATGAAATCGTCGCTGCATCCATCACTTCAGTTAGAAATTGCTCCCAGCGTGGACATTTCGCCGCTGGGTCGTAATCTACTGGGCTGATTTTGGTCAGCATGTTCTCTCGATGATGGTCGAGAAAATCGCCGGTCCGAAGATCGAGAATGCCGTTATTCAGATTAAGCAAGTAGATGTCTTGGTTGAATTCTTCGGTCAGCACGGGTACTTTGCTTTGCGCCACTGCGAGCGAGGATCGTAAATTGTGGTTGGATTCAGACTGTATCGCCCATTTCGCAAGTTTGGCCCGTCTCTCGTGATCCTCTGCGCTCGCTGCTTCGCTCATAATGGCCTTGGCGATTTGTTCCATGCGTAACCGCATCCCGCCTGTGCGGTCCTTCGCCCATACCTGACCAGTCCACTCGTACCACTTTTTTTCCTCGTGGTTGTACAGTACGTCCGCGCCAAATTTTGCGACGAAGCGCTCTGCATTTCCTAATTCAGTCGGGTGAAATTCCACGGTCGGCGTGGTGGTACTAGTTGTGGGTGTGTCTTCAGAAGTCGTTATGTTCATGAGGCTTTCTAATTATCGGAATGGAATCCGTTATTCTCCTTTGTGTGTTCACTCGAAAAAAGTTCGGGCGCGTCTTGGGTGAAATCAAGACACGCCCTATCCGCCTTGGATCGCCTTTACGGATTCGGGGGGATTAGTCCCGAAGGTTCTTTGTGCGGCTAGGTCCAAATGGCTCGGCTCACAATCTTGTTCATTTCACGGACAGCTACAGGTTATCTAGTGCTTGTTTGAAATCGGGATCGTTCGCGCACCGCTCCGCGATTTGATCCGCTGTCATTGAACGAATTTTTTCGCGGAACGAGGGCTTTTCGGGACGTGGGGGTACGCCGCGCTGACGTGGGCCGAAGTCTACTACGCGAGTGGCGCCGGAGGAGGCGATTGCATCGTTCGTTTCCAACTGGCCGCGCTCAGCCAAGTCCTGAAACGTCGATTCGATCAATTGCAAGCTTAGAGGCACGCCGCGAGGCAACGCCGCCATGATCGCCTGGACATTGCTGTCTGTATGGGAGAACTCAGGGTGTGACGCTGAGAAAGTATCAAACATTTTCCCGACACCTTGCAAAATCAAATGTGGGATTCGCTTGTCCCTTAACTCATCATGCGCAGCCAGGAATTCATCGGCACTCTGATTTGCAACGCGCTGGCGTTCAAGTTCTTCGGAGGGCCGCAGCAGTTGCTTGCGATGCGGATAATTTCTTAAGGCTTCGCCGGTGATCTGGTCCTCGCCAAGCCCGACCGCAGCCGGTGACATCATGATCTCGCCGCTGGCGGCCAGTTGATGCAGGACGACGACCAGGTTGTTATAACTTGGGACCAAATTTTCAGAGATAGGACGATGCGCAATCAGGTCGATGTTCTCCCAAGATCGGACCACTTGCGGGAAGTCGGCCATGAATTGCTTCTGCTCTGCGAAAAAACTCTCCGCTGATTGTTTACCGCGCCAAATATTTGTAGCGTACTCTTCGACTCCGCGCCTTTTGGCGTCCGCTTGGCGCACTTTTTCTTTGTCGCGTCGAGAGACTTCTTTGTCTATAAGCAAACCATACTCGCGCGTGAGCTGATCGGCTTCGTCTGCATTCATTCCGCCGTCGAGAAGCCTATCAATCTTGGCCGCGACGGTTTCCGATCTTTGGTTTTTTCCCTCAGCGTCCCGTTCCCGTTCACGTTCTTGCAGTGTTAGCTCTATCGGTTTTGGTATTTTCATTTTTCATTATCCTCGGCACGGTTGCTGACAAACAAATTTTTCACGGTAGCCACATTCCCATTCCAAGATAGTTTGCGCTGTAACGTAGCGCGGCGAGGGACCGTCTTTTTCACATTTCGAGCACCTAGCCCACCACGTCGCATTCCATCCGTTCTCCGTACAGCCGTCCTCTCGCGACTTTTCAATAAACAAATCGCCGTAATATTTCCCGCGAAAGCTCCGCGTCAGATGGAACTTGTCGAAAACTGGGGGAGGGGTCGCGGCTTTTCGCGCGGCGGCCAATCTTTCTATCTCAGCGTCGATTGCGGTGCTCCATCGAATGAGCGCCGCGAGGCTTGCCGCAGCGAAATTGTCCTTGCGGTCGAGTGCTTTTTTCAGCGCATTCTGACCGTTGAGGAAATTTGCTAGGTGTTCTGACGGGAACCTGCCTAGCTTTTGGTGTAGCTCTGCGCGCGCCCCGTCACGTATCGGGTCGCTCGGCAACGGGACTTGTTCCGGGATGCGCTCCGTCCTGACGTGCTTTAATTCTCCTAGTCGCGCATCCTGTAGCACTGTCGTGTATGGTTGAAGCTGGCCGGTCTCTGTCTCCAAAAGGAAGCCGCTACCGTTCTCGACTACCGGGACTTCGACTTCTACACCAGCTGCGTTTTTGTAGATTGCCGTCCAAACGTTTGTCATCTGTGTTGCCACATCACTCCTGTTTCAACATGCTCAGGCCGCGTTTGATCGTCCTTCGCTGGCCTTGATTTTTAGCTATAGTCCGGGCTGTCTCAGTTTTCGGATCGTGTGGCGATTCTCGGGCTGAAGTCCAGCGTCAGGCGGATCGGCCGCGACAAAGAGCCGATCCCGGCTCCGAATCAGGTGCAGTGTGATTTCCTTGCCCTAAGACTGACAAATGTCGCTCTGAGCATTTGTCTTTTCGTCCTCCATCGGCCGCACGTCTCTGGCAACTATTCGCCCGTCATGGAATGCCGTCTCAAATTCGACGATGGCGTCCCGGATGAGATTTCGATGGCCGGGCTCGCCAAAATCTAAGCCGGTGTGATGAACAAAAACATCCGCATCGCCATTGATCGGCTCAATAAATCCAAAACCTCGGACGCCATCCCACCAACAAACCTTACCTATCACTAGACGCCTTCCTTTTTACCGACTGCGCAGTCAAATTCAATTGCTCCAGTTCTGGAAAGATTCTTTCAAGAAATTGCAAAGTCTTGCGCCCGGTCTTCGGTGTCAGTTCGGCATCAACCGACCGAATGCCCGTTTCGCAGACCGTAATAACGATGTCTGGCATAGTTCCTCCTATCCTCGAATATCCTTCCGTCTTCGGCACCCACAAGCCAAATTAAACTGGCCGAAGGCGCGTGATACCACGGCTTGCGTGCCATGCTCGACACACAGCATCGTCTTGACTCGGCATCGTCTGCCTCTTTTACCGGTTCCAAATTTCAGGCTAAGAGCGATGCGGGAGTCCTCGACGGCACTGTTCAAGTACCTATCTGGATTTACGCCGCTTGGTCTAACGGGTCCGCCATGTCGTTTTCGAAGGTTTTTCCGAACGGCGCGCGCAACTCCGAACTCACCACCGACCAGTATGAGATTCTGACCCCGATTACCGTCACCGTCGCGCGGAGCCATTCCCGCGCCCATTGATAAATCCGACTTGGCTAGAACTTTTTCGACCTCGGCGGGTTGCCGCCAGAAGAATTTCTTTTTGAGGTCGCTGACCTTCGTGTCGCGGAGGGATCGGAGAAAACTTTCAGAAAAAGACTGTGCTGGAGGCTGCGGAGATGCAGTCTTGCCCTCGTCTGCGCTTCTCACTTCTAGGCGAGGATTTGTGTCGGGATTTGTATGTTCAGTATTTTCAACGACTTCTACTACGTCTTTGCGCCTATTGCGCCCTTGGCTTGCCCGTTGGGCTGCCGCGCAAGACCTACAGCATGTGCTGCGGCCGTTGCGCAGAAATTCCTCTCGGACATGATGTAGGACTTCTGAACGTTCAGGCGGGCACAGAAGGCAGCGGACTAGCCATACTGGATGGCGTTCATTATCGCGGCCGCCGAATGCTATGACGGCCCAATCGGAATTTGGTAGTAGTTGTGGAAATTGTGGTGACTGATGCGGGATTAATTGTGTGGAGTTTCTGTCTTTCAAAAAAGCCTTACCTTACCTAACTTCGCTTCATCGTTCGGGCGATCCTCCTGCGAGGGGCGCTAAAATCTGAAACCACTTTTCATGTATTTAGATGCGTCTAGCAGTCTAATATGTTACCTGAAATGGCAATCATTATTTGCTGGGAATCTTGTACACAAAACGGACAAGACTCTGTACGGAAAACGGACAGGCTCTCATTTGCGGTTAAGCCGCCAATTGCGCCCGTGAGGGCTCAATTTTGTGGCCCGTTCGTTGGGATACACGGAATCAGATGGTATAATTACGGTAGGGTTGCTTTTGGCTGCGTAGCCTGACCCGCCGTTGTGCTAAAGAGCGGAATACGACAAATTGGCAGGGATAAGCGCATCTAGCTTTTTGATGCGTGCCCGTATCCCATTCGAGCGGTTTACCTCGAAAGTGGTCTGATTTAGCTGACGAATAGTTGGGTGCGTAGCGGGATAGGGTTCGTCCCCCCGTGTGGCATTTCAAAATTCGGCCAGTAGGTCAGATGACGCCTCGGATGATCGGCACCTTGAGACGAGAGGGTGCGATAGCACGACCGAGTAGTGATAGGAACATTCCCGCCTTTTAGCACGGGCATGTCTCGCAACACTGGAGACGTGTACCCGTGCAATCCAGCAAGAATGAAAATCTCTTTGATAAGGACCTTGGCCGCGATAGTCTCTCGCCAGCGACACCAGGCAAGCGGAAAAGAGCATGTATGGCTCGCCGTGGCCAGGTGGGAACAGTTGAAGTTAGCGGTAAATGGTTCGTCGTTCGCTTTTGGAAGTATCCGCTGGGGAAAGACAGAATCCATGCAAGCGAGAAAATCTGTCCAACCGATAGCAAGGCACTGGGGTACTTGCCGAAAGGCGACCGACGACGTAGGGCAAACGAAATCGTGGCCGCCAGCGGGATCAACGATGTTCAGCAATTCGTTGAGGCTAACAACGGCGTCACGTTTCGTAAACAAGCGAAGTGGTTCTTGGAACATGCAATGAATCGCAAACGTAAGCCAGTGAAGCCAGCCACTATGACAACGTGGGAATGTTGCGTCGATAAGTGGCTCAATCCGAATCTTGGAGACCTCCCGCTTGCGAGCATCAACAACGGAACCGTGAAAACCGTTGTCGCCAAGATGCATGGGGCGGGTTTGTCGGCCAAGACGATCAGTAACTATATCGGGCTGGTGAAACTGGTTGTAGCGTCTGCGATTGATAGAAACGGGGACGAACTGTTTCCGCGAAAATGGAACCACGAATTTCTCGATATGCCGCTGGTCGAGAACCAACATAAACCAACCTTCACGCCAGAGACCATGACTGCCGTCGTCCGGGAGGCGGACGGCCAAGAGCAAATTTTGTATTCGCTACTGGCCGGATCGGGTCTCAGGATTGGAGAAGCTCTCGGGCTTGAACTGAAACATCTTTCGGCGGATTGCCGCACCATCACGGTTTCACAGTCGTGTTGGGAAGGTGATATCCAAACACCCAAGACAAAGAACGCATATCGGGAAATCGACCTCTGTACCGCTTTGGCCGATTTGCTCAAGGCGTTTATTGGAGACCGCCAATCGGGTCTCGTTTTCACGAACCGCGTAGGCAAGCCGCTATCCCAGACTAAGGTGCTTCGCCGTTCACTCCATCCGATCCTAGAAGAAATCAAATCGGAGAAGACGGGTTTCCATGCTATGCGAAGGTTCCGCACAACATGGTTGCGAAAACAGCGAGCGCCCGAGGACCTCATCACATTCTGGCTTGGACACGCCAAACAATCTGTAACAGATTCCTATTCCATGCTGGCGGATGATGTGGAATTCCGGCGCGAGGTATCCGAGAGGCTCGGGACTGGTTTCGAGGTTCCAGCCTCAATGAGACCTATGAGACCTAGAAAAAAAGTGAAAAAGGAAACGGAGGTTGCGGCTTAACCTATGGTGTCCGTGTGGATTAGATGGTGCGCCCGGAGAGATTCGAACTCCCGGCCTTCTGGTTCGTAGCCAGACGCTCTATCCAGCTGAGCTACGGGCGCACCGCAGGCGAACCAAATTCTATCACGCGAGCGATTGCGCGGCCAAAATCCCTCAGAATCGCATTCGACCACGCCGCACATGGTCGAATCTTCCTGAATCATTGTGACTGGACAGTTGACGGGACAGCTAAAATGCGCACCTTACCTTGCGGCGGCGGCCATGGCCATCGCGGGCTGCAGGCCCTGCATCATGGCTGAAAATCCCTGCAAGTCGAGCGACTGCGGGCCATCGGATAGCGCGCGCTCCGGGCACGGATGCACTTCGACGATGAGGCCGTCGGCGCCAATCGCCACGGCTGCGCGCGCTGACGCGGGTACCAGGCTCCTTCGTCCGGTGGCGTGCGACGGATCGACGATAACCGGCAGATGACACAGTTCCTTGGCAAGCGCAACGCCCGCGAGATCAAGCGTGTTCCGCAACTCGGAGTCGAATGTTTTGATTCCCCGCTCGCACAGAACCACGTTCGGATTTCCTCCGGACAAGATGTACTCGGCGGCCAGCAGCCATTCCTTGATCGTTGCCGAAGGGCCGCGCTTCAGCAGCACCGGTCGGGGCACGGTCCCGAGGCGGCGCAGCAAGGGATAGTTTTGCATGTTGCGCGCGCCCACTTGCATCACGTCCGCGTATTCCACCACCGCGTCGAGGTCCTCGACGCCCATCACTTCGGTGACGATGGGCAGGCCGGTTTCGTCGCTCGAGTCGCGCAAAATCTTCAGACCTTCGAGACCAAGCCCCTGGAAATCATATGGCGAGGTCCGCGGCTTGTACGCGCCGCCACGCAGCATGTGCGCTCCTGACTCCTTGACCCCGCGCGCGGTCTCGAAGAGCTGCTCGCGCGACTCGACCGAACACGGCCCCGCGATCACGACCAGGTCAGGCCCGCCGATTTTTACGCCCTTCACGTCTACGACTGTGCCGCTGGGCTGCAGCTCGCGGCTGACCAACGTGTAGGGCTGCGAAATGATCAGAACATCGTCGACGCCTGGTGCAACCCGCAGGGCTTCGACTTCGCTGCGCCGCCCACGGTTCTTCCCCACCACGCCGATGACGGTGCGCTCGGCGCCTCGAATCAAGTGCGGGAGGAACCCGCATTCCTTGATTCTTTCCACAACGTGCTGGATTTGCTCTTCTGTCGCGTTCGCAGACATGTTGACGATCATGGGAAATCTCCTTTGGCTGAGTTCGATCTCGCAGGCTACGCTCACGGCCGATACCTTTCTTACTTTGAGGCCCCAGCTTTGGCCGGCTCCCGCGGAACGGCATAAAAAAAGCCGCGAACCCGGTGGGAGTCGCGGCCAGTTCAGGGAATCTTTTTTCGCGCTACCTAGCTCTTCGCTTTACCTCGCCTCGCGCGCGATTCGCCCCTGGCCGCTTCCCCACCAAGGGAAGCGGTACGTAAAGGCGAACCAAAAATAATAGCGCGATTGCATGTTTAAAGTGACTTCAGCACACCTTAACTGCGATGCGCAGAATACGCAGGAAAAGCCCAAATGTCAAGCGTTTTTAGCAGTTTGCGCTAAGTCAAAAAGCGCGCGTTTCAGGCCGCAACTGGGCTCGGCCTCTGCTTGCCTCCCACATCACTTAGGCTTGGGCGGAGCGTTTGTGAACGGTCCTTCTCTCGGTGCGCCGGCAGCGACTGCGATGGATCGCGCACCGTTCTTGCCCACTGCGCGGACAGCAAAGAAGTGATTGTCGGTCGACACGCCCTTCAGTGCGGTTTCACCAGCGGCGGCAACGAAGTCGTAGACATGCCAGCGCGATTCGGTCGTCTCGCGCCACAGAATTTCAAATCCGGCGCGCTCGGGATCATCGGGCGCGGACCAGGAAATTTTCGCGTCGGGCGTGATGCCGCCAGACAGCTTTCCCTGCGTTGGCGCAGCCGGAGCAATCGCCAACTCGCGAAGCGCCTCGGCGTTGTCGCGAGCGACATCGCCCATGAAACTGTAGCTCAAATATTGCGACCGATCTCCATACTCGTCGCCGCCGTCGACGCGCACCGTTTGGTGCTGGTGGCGGTAGTCCTCGAGCGGTTCGGTGAAACGCACAGCAGGCAAGCCTGCCTCGTAGAATGGCCGGTGATCGCCGCCGCGTCCTACGCGATCGAGCGAGAAGATCAAGCGAACAGCATCCCGCCCATCGATCTCTTCAATGGCCCGAGCGAGTTCGCGCGAAGGTGAATCGGCATCGTCCTGATCGCCATTGCCGGAGAAGAGCCGCACGCGATGCGGGCCGCCCGGCGCCGTATCAGCACCGACGATATCGTCGTCGAGCATGCCTCCCACGGTGTAGCCGTGCTCTTTTACCCACTTCAGCATCTGCTGCGCACCCAGCAGCCCCTGCTCTTCGCCGGAGACCGCAGCAAAAAGGAGCGTCGCGCGATACTTGGCCGGTCCGGTTGGGCCCAATCGCGTGAGCAAGCGCGCGCACTCGAGACTCACTGCGACTCCAGAAGCGTCATCGTCCGCGCCCGGAGAGTCGAGTTGCGGATCCATGACGTCACTCGCGCGGCTGTCCATGTGGCCAGAAACGATGAAGACAGTTTTCGCAAGCACAGGATCGCTGCCTGGAAGAATGCCGTAGACGTTCTCAAATGGAACTGGTCTGCCGTTCGTTCGATTCGACGTCGCCTCAAATTTGTCCACGACGACCTGAAGTTTGTTCCCACTCGACCGCGCGACTTCCTTCATCCGCGCCACCACGTGATCGCGCCCGCATCCAATTCCGCGCTTCGGGTCGTCCCAGGACGAAAGCGAATTGCGCGTCCCGCAGGCCACGAGCTCTTCGACCAGGCTGCGCATGCTCGCTTCGTCTATGCTTGACCGCGAGATTGCGCCTGTCGGACGCGGCAAAAGTTTCGGCGCGGGTTGCCCGGTAGGCGGCTCAGCAGGATCGCGTTGCGCAGCTAGCGGTTGCGCTGCAATTGCGGCAGGCAAGCAAAACAGCAGTAGCACCCGTGGTATGGTCAGCAGTTTGTGGCCTCTGCAGCGCAAGTCCTTCGTCATCGTCTTTTGTTCCTTCAACACTGAATCAAGCGTGGTGGTATTTGCGTGGCAGATTCTAACGCCGAGGAAGGAAAATACACAGAGGGCTGCTGCGGAAGCAGGAGAAGCGCGGCTAGGTTCGCGTCTGCTACTCGCTCAGACCGCGCTTCACATCCTCGCTGAGGACAATCGCTTCCGACACTTCTTTCATGGATTTGCGCCGCTGGCGGCTCTGGCGCTGAATAGTGAGGTAGGCTTCTTCTTCCGTGATTTTCAGCTCGCGCTGGAGGATGCCCTTCGCGCGTTCGACCAGCTTCCGCGTTTCGAGTTTTTCCGAAAGATGCACATTCTCGCTTTCGAGGCGCGCCATCTCGATTTCCGCTCCGACGAGAAAGCCGATCGTGGAGATCATCTTGATTTCATGCTCCGTGTACTCGTGCGGCTCGCGATTCTGCAGATTGATGACCCCGACGATCCTCCCGCGGCACAACACGGGCACGGACAAGAACGCCTCAAAACGATCCTCGGGCAGATCCTTGAACAATTGAAAGCGCGGATCCTGCGATGCGTTCACCGCCACCGCGACCGGCTTGCCGTGCTCCGCGACCCAGCCGGTAATTCCCTGCCCCAGCCGCAGCTTGAGGCGATCGACGACGTCCGGATGCGCGTTCTTCGAGGCGCGCAGAATCAGCTCGCCATCTTCCAGTGCGTACAGGAAGCAGGAATCGCAACTCACAACCGCAGCCGCAAATTCCACGATTTGCGCCAGGACTTCATGCAGCGGATCTGCCGCAGCCATCCGGCTGGCCATCTTGTGAATGAATTCAACTTCCGGATTCTCAGCCATCGCTAGCTTGGAGGGTTCGGTGCTCACTCTTCAAGGCTAAGCGCGAACACCAGTACTGTCCAATTCTTCCTATGGATGCGAACCATCAGCCTTTGCTTGTTGTCACACTGGATTCACAGCGTGCGGCGAGACACAGTTTGGCGTCGTCGCTGTGGTGGCAGCAAATGTGATTCGGCTGTCAGAGTGGCCCAGAATTGAGGGGATTCGCGCGCCCGCATGACAAAAATGTTCCACGTGGAACATTTTGGAATTCATTCGAATGGAAATCCGTTCGAACGAAAGTGCTGGGACGTTACATTCGAACTGGCTTTCCGGCCGTTGTCGTTTGTTTTGGAATGACCCAAACCCGACAGGCTGAAGCCTGTCCTACTTATTCCCAGCAGCGCTTCGCTTCTGACGCAGAATCTCGGCGCTGCGCTGTGCGGCTTCGCTAACTAAGAATCCCATCTTCGGATGCGACGGCTCCATGTCCGGCTCAATCCCAGACTCGCGCAACCTTTCGCTCGTTGTAGGCCCAATCGAAGCTACGAGCATTCGAGGAAGCGCGCGACGGATAGCGTCATCCTCTTTCATTTCTTCTGCGACTTGCAGCAGGTGATCTGCTTGCGTCGCTGTCGTAAACAGGATTACATCAATTTCATTGCGCGCGATCGCGTCGATCGCGGAACGCAGGGGCCCCGTGTCTTCAGGCAAAGCCCATTCATAGACAGGGACGGAAATGACTTGCGCGCCGCGTTCAGTAAGCCCCCTGAGCAGGTCGGGATTCGCGACACCGTATTCCTGCACAGCGACGCGCCGCCCCTTCAAGGGGACCGAGGCGGCGTTTTCGTCGAGCGCACGCAGAACTTCGCGCCAGGTATTCGGTTCTGGCGCGGTGACGGCGATCGGCACATTCCACTCTCGCAGCACAGCAATCGGCTTTGGTCCACGCGCGACGATTGCAATCTTCCGCAGCTCAGCCAAATACTTTTCCAGCGGATAGATCGTCTCCGCGACGCGCGCCAGCGCGCGCGCCCCGACGCCAGTGAGAAAGATAACCACGTCGAATCCGCCCGCAAAAAGCGCCCTGGCAAACGCCAACGCCTCCGTGTTGGATTCGAGTGGAACTTCGCGCATCGACGGCGCAACGATTGCTTCGCCGCCATGGTTGGCAATCAACTTCACCATTTCCGGCCCGCGCCTGCTTTCAAGCGAAAGCACGCGCAAACCACCAAGGCCCTTCTGGCTGTTTCCTTCTTCCACGCCAGCGATGATGCCGCATTCGTGGAATTTCTGCCATCCCTGACGATGACTGCGGGATTTCCGCCTTCCGCAACGAGTTAATTTCCCTGCGAACAATATCCGGCGCCGTTCAGCGTTTGATTGCTCCACAATGCCTGGACGGGATAAGCATTTCCATCGTTACCCACCATGTTGAAAGGCGACCCAGGGACTTGCAGGCCGTCGCCCACCCAAGCACATTTATCTCCGATTTCCCAACCCTGGTAGTCAAACCACGCGCCGTATTGGACCTGTCCGGCGGACTCTTCCGCACCCGGATCGGTGAAGGTTTCAGCAATCTCGTGTCCGAGCACAATTGTGACGCCATCGTGGTCACCTGCCGGCGCTGGATTCACGAAATCCTTCCCGCAGCTTCCTGCAGCGTTCAGCACATAAGGCATGTTGGTGAACGCGATGCCTGTGGTTACACCAGGATACGAAATCGGCGTGACGTAATCGTGCCAGGCGCAGTACGAACCCTGGTTGAATCCCGCATCGTTATACATTTGCGGCGTGGCAACCACAAAGTTCACATTCGGCGAGCTGGCGACGCCGAAATGCTGCGCCGCTCTCCCCGCCTCCTGTGCCAGCTCCAGAGGGCTCAGGTTGTCGTGAATTGGAGTCGCGTCGTCATGCCACACGCCGGCGAGTTCCTGATTCGGATTCGTGATATTCGTGAACGTGCCGTTGTAGTTCGATTGATAGTATTGCGTCACGACCCCGTCCCACGTGGTACCGCCAATGGCTGAGACGAATCGCGTCATGAGCGCAGCCACACCATCTGGATCATTGGCGGCCTGGCCTGCGGTGGTGTGATTAAAGGCTCCCGCTTCTGCCCAACCCCACAGAACGAGATAAATCTTGGGAGTGACCTGCACGTTGCCGCCGAAATAGGCCATATTCACCGGCATTGGCTGACCCGCTGCAACGCCCGGCGGGCAAACCCCGAGCGTCATGCAAATATCTACGGTCGGTGGTTCGATTCCGGCGGACGGCAGCACGTGCGGATGCGTCGCCGCTGAGCGTACGCATCCCTGCCCGTTCGCGTCGAACGAGCGGTTGCTCCACAGCGGCTGTACGGCGAATTTCGTGTTGGAATTCATGGAAACGTTGGCCAAGTCGGTCCAGGCGCACTTGTCACCGATTTCACTCGTCTGGGCATCGTTCCAACCGTCCTGGATCGAAGCGAAATTATCAGGATCGGTGGTCGCCTCCGCATACTCGTGGCCAACCACAATGCTGTAGCCATCGAATACACCGTGCCCGAACGAGTCGCTGACCACGTTCACCGAGTTCATACCGCAGCCCTTGGCGCCCAAGACCGGCCAACTCATGTTCAGAAACGGAATAAAAGCGTACTGCAGGCGGTAAGGATTGCCGATGCCATCGACGCTGCTGGTTTGGGAATGATAGCCGCAATAAACGGGTTGTCCTGTCGCAATCGTGGAGGGCGGCGTCAAAATGATGTAGGTCGCCTGTGGGTCGTAATTGAAATGCGCAGCGGCGCGGATAGCCTCTTGAGCGATGGGATCGTCCTGCAGGTTTTCGGCGAGGCCCAGCGCAATGATGTTGCTCGGCACCGGCGTGCCGTCCGCCCAAACTCCTTTCAATTGCTTGCGCGGATCGGTCACATACCTTGCGCCGGCGACATTCGCGCAGCTCGTATCTCCTGCCGGAATGTCGTTGCAATATTCAGTCGGAATGGCGGCCCAGGAAGTCCCGCCCAGATTAGCCAGGAACGAGATCACATAGTTCTGGAGCTGCTGGCTACTGAACACCTGGCCGTTGGCGTCGGTGGTCGTGAATCTGTTAATCCAGTCTGGCCCCCAGAAGATGAGATATGTCGCAGGCTTATTTTCGACACCGATGGCGCCCTGGCCCGCGTTGCCGCCGTGATAGATAAGGTCATTCGCAAGCGACGACGGATTTGGCGTGCTTGGCTGATTCGACGCCCAAAAGAAGTGCTTGGGGTTGCTCTGAGCGGTTGCCGTCGCCGTGGCCAGGGTGTATGCAACAGCAAGTAGCGCCAGCGAGCTGAGAATATGCCTGATCATTTTTCCAGGCGTCTCGGCAGTTGGGAGGTTACCGTGGGACAGATCAAGGCGCGAGCATAGGAAGGACGACAAGCACATAGAAACGCCTCCGAACAATCTTTTGGAAAAACCGGGCCCAGTGGACTTGCGCGGCCTGATTGCGTTTAGATTCCAGCCGAAATCTCCTGCCGAAGGTATCCAGTAAATCCCGCAAAAAGGCATAAGATTTCCTGGACCCCGGGGAGTAGGTTGACCCGGGTGATAAGATGGCTCGCAAGGAGACCGTCATGAACCCAACGTTTTGGGTCTCTCCGCCCACCCGCCGTGATTTCCTCAAGCACATCTCAGCCTGCGCCGTTTCTGGCGGCGTCCTCCTTCGCGATCTAAACGCCCAGGACGCCAAGTCTGTCGTCGCCGAAACGACGTTTGGCAAAATTCGCGGCGTGGACAACAGCGGAATCAAAACGTTCAAGGGGATACCCTACGGCGCAGATACGTCCGGCGTGAATCGCTTCATGCCGCCTGCGGACCCAGCTGATTGGAGTGGCGTCCGCGAAGCCCTTGAATACGGACACAGCGCCCCGCAACGCGACCCGGCAGCTCCGCCGCCTCCCGCGGGGACCCTCAGCGTTTCGGGTCACGATCTGCCGGCCGAGGGCGAGGATTGCCTCGTGCTCAACATCTGGACGCCAGCTGTAGGCGCAGCCGGCGATAGCAGCCGGAAGCGCCCCGTAATGGTGTGGTGCCATGGGGGAGGCTTCGCTAACGGTTCGGGGTCTTCTCCCGACACCGACGGGACAAATCTCGCAAGGCGCGGCGACGTAGTCGTCGTGAGCCTGAATCATCGCCTGAACGTCCTCGGCTTTGCCGACCTAAGCGAACTCAGCAAGGACTTCGCGGCGTCCGGCGACGACGGCATGCTGGACATTGTTCAGGCGCTGAAATGGGTGCGGGCGAACATCGCTCAATTTGGCGGCGACCCCAATACAGTGACCATCTTTGGCCAATCCGGCGGCGGCCGCAAAGTGGAGACTCTGTTGGCAATGCCGGCAGCAAAAGGGCTTTTTCAGCGCGCGATCATCGAAAGCGGCGCAGCGGTAAAGGTTGTTGATCGCGACGTCGCGGTGCGCAACGCCGAACAACTTCTCGCCAAGCTGGGTGTCGACAGGAAGAATGTGCGGGACCTGCAAAAGCTTCCTGTCGAGAAAATCATGGCGGCGTACTTCGCGGTGGTGAAGGACAACCCCGGCGTCGACCAGTCCTTGGGTGGATTCTCGCCCTGCGTGGACGGCAAGATCCTCCCACAGCACCCGTTTTATCCGAACGCCTCGCCCGTCTCCGCTGACGTGCCGGTGATGATCGGGTGCACGCGCACGGAGATGACGCTGTTCTCCCTGAACGACCCCTCTGCGTTTTCACTAGGCGACGCGGACATGCGCGCACGCGTCACGAATCTGCTAGGCGGAGAAGCGCCAAGAATGATCGACCTGTACCGGAAGCTCAATCCCAGCGCCTCGCCTTCCGATATCTACTTTTTGATCGCCAGCGACTACCGCTACGGCGCTCCCACAATGATCGCAGCCCAACGGCGAGCCGCGTTGGGCAAAGCGCCCGTCTATCTGTACTATTTCACTTGGGAAACTCCTGTGCAGGGCGGGCGTCTCAAGTCGCCTCACACCATGGAAATTCCATTCGCTTTCGACAATGTGAAGGTTTCGGCGCGGATGACGGGCGGAGGAGCGGACGCCATGGCCCTCGCCGATAAGGTCAGCGATGCCTGGATCGCGTTCGCGCGCACCGGAGATCCAAACACGCCGAAGTTGCCGCACTGGCCCGTCTACGACGCCAAAGACCGCGCAACCATGGTGATCAACAATGAGAGCAAAGTGGTCAACGATCCGCTGCGAGAGCAACGCCTCGCGATGTTCCAGGCGCTAAACTTGGGCTAAGAAGGACCGCCGATCAACCTCGCACCGCAGCCGTTTGGTCTCCGCAATCACTTGGCAACCTTCCTTGGCGATGAGGAATCACCACTACAATCTTCTTCCATCACTCGCAATTTTGAGAATTGCTGCCAGACTTTGCTCAACATCATCTTCCGTGGTCGCCCAATTCGAGACACTGATCCTCATCGCGGAGCGTCCGTGCCACTGGGTTCCACCGCACCAGCAGGTCCCCTCCTTCTCCACTTCTTCAATGACCCGCTGCGTCCTCTCTGTGCTTCCGAATGACACAAGAACCTGATTCAGTTCCACTTCATTCAGTATCTCGAATCCGGCCGCCTGTAACCGTTCGGCGAAAACCTTAGCCAGGCGACAATTGCGCTCGATCAGTTCCCTGATGCCGTCCCGCCCCAGCGACTTCATAGCGGCCCATAGTTCAATTCCTCTTGCCCGCCGCGACGCTTCGGGAGTGTAGTGGCATGGTTCACGCACATCGTTGCTTTGCAAGTATGCGGCGCTTAGGGCCAGAGCGCTTCGCAGGTGCTCGGCTTGTCGAACGACTGCGATTCCTGAGTCGTACGGCACGTTCAACCATTTGTGGCAGTCGATTGCCCAGGAATCGGCGCTCACCACGCCTTCTACCAAATGCGCGTATTGCGGCGAGACAGCGGCCCATAACCCAAAGGCGCCGTCCACGTGGACCCACGCGCCAGCGTCCTGAGCACGCGAGCAAATCTCCTGTGCGGGGTCGAAGGCGCCGGTGTCCACATTGCCAGCTTGAATGCAAACCAAAGTGCTTTCGGTGAGTCGGGGCAGAGCCTTCGCCAACATTCGCCCCTGACCATCTGTCTCTACACGCGTCACGCGCGAGCGACCCAGGCCCAGCATGACGAGCGCTTTGAGTAAGGAAACGTGCGCTTCTTCTCCCACCACGACTTGAATCGGTGGGGCGTCAAACAATCCCCTTTCCTCGACATCCCACCCCGCGCGCTTGAGAAGCGCAGTTCTCGCAGCCGCAAGAGCAGAGAAATTCGCCATGGTTGTGCCGGTAACAAATCCAGCCCCGCAAGTCAGCGGCAAACCGAGCAGATCTAGAATCCAAGGCAGAACTATTTCTTCCAGTTTGGCTGCCACCGGTGACATAGCCGAAAATGCTGCATTCTGGTCCCATGCTCCTGCAAGCCAGTTTGCCGCCAGCGCAGCAGGAAGGACACCGCCGATGACAAATCCAAAATAACGTCCGCCGGTTGTCGCGACCGTTGCGGGCGATCCGATTTCATCTAGCAAAGCTACAGCTTCCGCAGGGTCGCAGGGGCTCTGCGGTAAACCGCCGCCCAGGCCTTCCAAGCGAGCGATCTGATCGGGTAACGGCGCAACTCGTCGGCCGCCGATACTCGCCGTGTAGCGAGCTGCCCGATTTGCGGTGTCGAGGAGCAGATTTTTCATGACTGCCTCCGGACGGAGATGCCGCACGGGGAAATGCAGCCAAGCGTAAAGAATTTGACCTACGAAGCCACAATAGCCTCGGCCCGATGAAAGGCGCGCCCCTTGCGTTCTTTGCCCAGTGCGAGGATTAGGAACAGCGCCAGAATCGTGAAAATTTCAAACCCGGCGATCGCCCATTGGTAGCCGAAATGCTTCTGAAGCTCGAATTCCACTCGAGGCGCCGGCGCTCCGAATAAAGTGCCCAACTGATAGGCGAGGCCGGACACGAGGCCGCGGGTCTCGTCCGGAACCATTTCCGTCAGGTGCACGGGAACAATCCCCCACGCGCCTTGCACGCCTGCTTGCATCAGGAACGCGCCGCCGATCAACACGAGAGCCGATCCGCCAAACGCCCAGGCAGGAATCACAGCCAGCGCGAGCGCCATCGAGATGATCATCGCCAATCTTCGGCCCAGTCTTTCTGAAAATAGTCCGAAAGAGATCGAGCCGAGAATGGCTCCGATGTTGTAGATCACCGCGATTTCGGAGACTTGCGCTTTCGTGAAGTGGCGTGCGCTGCTAAGGAAATCGGGATACAGGTCCTGTGTCCCGTGGGCCAGGAAAACCATGAAGGTAGTAAACAGGATGAGATACAAGAACATCTTCCATTGGGCGGTCACGGCCCGGAAAACGCCCGACACGCTCTGCGCGCGATGCTGCTTCCACGCTTCCGATTCCGGCACGCTCCAGCTGATGTAAAACGCCAACAGCGCAGGTATCCCTCCCAGCCAAAACATAGGGCGCCAGCCCCACGCCGGCAGGACAAACCGCGCGATGACTGCCGCGGACAGATTTCCCATCACGTATCCGCTTTGTAGCAGGCCCGAAAAAATTCCACGCCAGCGCGGCGGCACAGCCTCCATCGCCAGAGACGCGCCTACGCCCCACTCTCCTCCCATCCCGATCCCGTACAGAATGCGCAGGAAAAAGAACACGGAGTAGTTGGGCGCAAAGCCGCACAGCAACTCAACCACGGAGAAAAAAATCACGTTGGCCATCAGCGGCCTGCGCCGCCCGTAGCGGTCGGCGAGCAAACCGAAGATAAACGCTCCAACGGGGCGAAAAACCAGCGTCATCGTCAGCGTCAGAACGATTTTTTCCTTGCCGACGTGAAAAGCCGCGGCGAGGTTGTCCAGCATGAAGACAACGACAAAAAAATCGAGCGCGTCGAGCATCCAGCCGAGGAAGGAGGCTGTGACCGCATGCACTTGTCCGGAGCGGGAAAGTCCGGTCACACCGCTGTCAGGCATTTGCGCCTCCAATTGGGTCGGGCATGACGCGCTGTGAAATGTCTCGATAGAGCAGCGCTCCGCATCCCGTGGACACTGCGAGAAGCGCGATCCCAACGCCTGTGCTGCCGAGACACACCTTGCCGATCCCGAACAAGGCCGCGTACACCATCGCGCATCCCAAAACCCACGCGATCAGGTTCTGACCGAGGTCGCGTGTCTCGGGCAGTTCGGGCACAAGCGCAGCGATGTGGCGCCAGCCGACGACGTGCGGGCGCACCTTCCTGTAAAAACGCACCAAGACTTCCTCCGGTTCCGCTGGAGTGAGCATCGTGACCACGATCCATACTATGGTCGTGACGGCCGTCGTAGTGAGTGTCGCTTTCGCAAAAGCGACCGGTCCGCTGCCGCTGAAGATTTGCCAGCGATGAAGCGCTAGCGTCATGACGAGCGCCGTCGCCATCGCCGAAATTTCGCTCCAGGCGTTAATGCGCCACCAGTACCAGCGCAGCAGGTACACTCCGCCCGTTCCAGCGCCCACCTCAAGGACGACTTCCCAACCCTGGCCGATCGTGACGAGTTGCGCCGAAACGTACGCCGACGCCGCGACGAGCAGCAGTGTGACCACCCGCGAAACGTTCACGTAATGCTTTTCGGAGGTGTCGCGCCGGATGAACCGCCGGTAAAAATCCGCGACGAGATACGAACTGCCCCAGTTGAGCTGCGTCGCGATCGTTGACATGAACGCCGCCATGAACCCCGCGATCAGCAGTCCGCGCAGCGCAGGCGGCATATATCTGGTTGCCACCAGCATGTAGCCCGATTCCGGATGTTGCAGGCCCGGGTACAGGGCTGCAGCGGCTAGCGCCGTCAGAATCCAGGGCCAGGGACGCAAAGCGTAGTTCGCGAAGTTGAACCAAAGCACCGAAAGCAAGCCGTGCCGCTCATCGCGCGCGCTGAAAATCCGCTGTGCGACGTATCCCCCGCCACCCGGCTCCGCCCCGGGATACCAGAACGCCCACCATTGCACTCCCAGATGAACGAGAAAAGTAAGCACCGGCAGCGTCCACAGGGCTTCACTCGTAAGCCCGCGAGAAAAATCAGGAAGCACCGACGTGATGCGCGACGCTGTGGGGCCAGCGGCTTCTCGCATCGCGGACAGCTTAGCGAGCATGGCCTGCATCCCACCCGCGCCCCGCACGCCATAATACGCAACGGCAATCACGATCCCCATTTTCAACACAAATTGGAAGAGGTCGGTCCACAGCACGCCCCACAATCCGCCGAGCGAAACATAAAATCCCGTGAACGGAATCAGGAAGAAAATGCAGATGGCGAGACTTGTTCCCTCGCTCTTGCCGAGCGCCGTTGCCACGATACTCGTCATCGCTTTGGTGACCCAGCCGAGGATAACGCAATTCATCAGCAGGCCCAGATACACGGCACGAAACCCGCGCAGAAACGCGGCAGGCCTCCCCGAATAGCGCATCTCCGCAAACTCCACATCGGTGAGCAAGCCCGAGCGTTTCCACAGGCGCGCAAACAGAAATACGGTCATCATTCCCGACGGCAGAAAACTCCACCATAGCCAATTGCCTGCAATTCCCTGGGTGTAAACGAGGCCCGTCACCACGAGCGGCGTATCGGCGGCGAATGTCGTCGCAACCATCGAAGTTCCCGCGAGCCACCACGGCGCCTGCCGGCCCGACACAAAATATTCGGCGGTGCTCTCACTCGAACGGCGCCGAAAATAAAGTCCCAGGAAGAGAGTCAGTACAAGGTATCCGGCGATCACAGACCAGTCGAGTGGCGTGAGTGTCATGAAAGATCTGGCTGAAATACATTCATTTTTTATGCAGGAATCGGAGGTCAAGTGTCGTTAGAAGCAGGCAGACTGTCAAACGGAAATTGAGGCGGTACGAACGAATCTTGGATTCGTGGAGTACAATGCCCTCCGCAATGCGCACATCCACAACGCTGGATTCTCTCTCGCGAATTCCTGTGTCCTTTTCGGTGGGCAATGGATAAGTGGCCTCGTGCTGTCTCCCCCCCGCGCGTCACAAATATCGAAGATTTGCGCCGCATGGCCACGCGACGCCTGCCGCGAGCTGTGTTCGACTACGTCGATGGCGGCGCCGAGGATGAAGTTTCCCTTCGCGAAAACCGTCGCGCCTTCGAAGCGGTAACATTTCGGCCGCGCAACGCGGTCTCCGTGTCGCAATGTGATCTCCGCAGAACAGTTTTGGGCGCCGATCTCGCTTTCCCTGCGATTCTTGCCCCCGTCGGCTACTCGCGCCTGATTCACCCGGAAGGTGAGTGCGCCGCCGCTCGTGGTGCCAGTGCTGCAGGAACGGCCTACATTCTCTCGACGATCTCGGGCCACAAGCTCGAAGATGTCCGCGCCGCTTCTACAGGCCCGCTCTGGTATCAACTCTATCTAGTGGGAGGGCGGGCCGCCGCCGAACCGGCGCTCGAACGCGCCAAGGCCGCAGGTTTCTCGGCTCTCTTCGTTACCGTTGACACGGCAACGGCAGGGATGCGCGAACGCGACGTGCGCAATGGCACGGCGCAGCTCCTCGGCGGCAGTCTGCTTGAAAAAATTCCATTCCTACCGCAAGTGCTGATGCGTCCAGCGTGGCTGGCATCTTTCCTCTTGGATGGCGGCGTCCACAACTTGCCGAACATTGTGGTGCCCGGCAAAGGCCCGATGGATCTGATCAACGTGGCCGCGGCGCTAACGGAATCCGTTGTGACCTGGACCGATTTCCACTGGCTGCGCGAGGTATGGCCCCATCCGATCGTGGCGAAAGGAATCCTGACCGGCGACGATGCGCGACGCGCGATTGACGCGGGCGCCGCAGGCGTCGTCGTATCGAATCACGGCGGCCGTCAGCTGGACAGCGTCTCCGCGACGTTGCGCGCTCTGCCGGAGGTCCTAAACGCTGTGAATGGCCAAATCGAAGTACTGATGGATGGCGGCATTCGCCGTGGGAGCGACATTATCAAGGCGCTCTGCGTGGGGGCGCGAGCGATCCTCGTCGGCCGCGCCTATGCGTACGGCCTGGCCGCGGCAGGAGCGCACGGCGTCGCGCGGGCCATTTCGATCCTCCACGCCGACCTGGAACGCACCATGAGGCTCCTCGGCTGCGGCTCCATCAGCGATCTGGACCGGTCCTATATAGAGATCCCGCGCGAATGGCCCGCCTAGGCCCGTTTCGGGCCGCCCACCTTAGTGTGAAATCCGTATAACCCATAGAACACTATATGCATTTATATAAACTTTCGTACCATCGCTCCTGAACGCTCCTTCCGTCAACATTGGTCTGTGGGATGGTCCGTCGTCTAGGGCCTAGCTTTGCCGCAGGAGTTCCCGTGTGAAGAATAAGTGGATTTCTCGCCTGGCCGAAGTAAACAAAGAACTTCTGCTGATCCTCTCGATCATCGCCGCCGCCGGAATCGTGAACTTCTTCATCGACGGCCAGCGGCTGGTGCTGTCCTTCTACAACCTCCCGACCCTTCTCGCTGCCTACTTCTTTGGCCGCCGCCGGGCCGTCGAATCGGCAGTAGCCTCCATCCTCTTCGTCGTTTGGATGGACCTGATGAATCCGACTGTCCTGGGCGGAAGCATCAAACTTGGGACGCAAGGGCTCTTGGCTTGGTCGGATCTGGCCGTTTGGGCCGGATTCCTCCTAATTTCTGCCTATGCCACAGGGAGCCTCTACGAGCTGGGCGAGCGACGGCTGGCGGAATTGCGCGAGACGTACTACGGCGTCCTGCAAATCCTGAATCAGGTCATTGGCAACGACAAATTCACTCAGAACCATTCTTACCGGGTATCGATCTACGCGACGGCCATGGCCGTCGAGATGCGCTTGCCTGACCAACAAATCGAAGATGTGCGCGCCGCAGCCCTGCTGCATGACATCGGTAAACTCGAAGTCAGCCGCGATATTCTTTACAAAGCTGCGCGGCTCGACGAGAGCGAGATGGAAGAAATGAAGACCCACGTCGAAAGGGGAATCACGCTTCTTCGGCCCGTGGGCGGCTCGCTTCGCCGAGTGTTGCCGATCATTCTCGCGCATCACGACCGCTATGACGGCTCGGGGTACCATCCCGCGAAGGGCGAGGAAATTCCGATCGAGGCTCGCATCATCGCCGTCGCTGACGCTTACGACGCGATGATCAGCGATCGTCCCTACCGCAAAGGCCTGCTGCCTTTTGACGCGCGCGACGCCATCGTAAAAAGCGCCGGCGCTGAATTCGATCCCTTGGTCGTCAAAGCGTTTGAGAACGCCTTCCACAAACAAAAGCTGGAAATCCCCGAAGTTCTGGTCTGACGTTCCGCGGCTCGTGATTCGTGAAGCGCGATTCGTGAGAACCTCGCCCGTGTGCCTCGAAGAAATTTGCGGTAGCCCGAGCCTCTCGCCAACGACCTGTCCCCACCTGGATGTAAGCGCACAGGCGAACGAAGAAGCCTCCGAGAACCTGGCTGCCTCTGCGAACGGCCCGGGTACCACCCTCCGCGCAAAGCCCGATCACATTCGGCACACCCAGCTCCCTGAGCTCTGTTTCGCATCGGTCTGGCACGTACCGCTGAACTAAAGAACTGAGATTGAAAACGGAGTCGAGCCTGCTGGTGTCCACGAGGTAGAAATCAAGGAACGAGGGATCAAGCGACGCCGTGTTTTTTGGGAGTTACGACTCACGAATCACAATTCACGAGGGCACGGGACGAACCAGGGTCACGAGACGGGAATCACCAGTCACCAATCACCAGTCGCGAGTCGCGATTCCCACAGGGAGGAGAAGGCCCCGGGTTCGTCAGGGGGATGCAAACCCGGGGCCGGGGGGTTGAGGCAGAAGCGGGCCGGAGTAAACTCGTTGTGCTTCAGGTCAAGCTATGACGTTGGGCCTACGATCAGTCGGCACAGCTTGTACAGGTCTTCGTACGTGAAGACGAGCGGTCCGGCGTCTGTATCTGGTTCCGAGTGTCCCAAGCCGGACAGCAAACAAATCTCGCGTAGCTGGTCTTTCGGCAGGCCCAGCAGAAACGCTGCCCTGTTCTCGTCGATGATTTCTTTTCTTGCTGCAATCTCTTTTCTTGCTGTTGCGTTCAACATTTTAATCAGCCGTTTCTGGCCTCTCCAACGAGAGACCGGGGCGAATGGCCTAGTTCACAACGATACTGGCCCAGTTGTCTTGCTCCACAGCAAGTATCATCGGCTTATAGATGTCGATATCCCAGGTATCCCCGATTCGAAACCTTACCGCCCCGTCTGACTCCCCCACGATGATGCCGCGCAGCGGCACGCGCAAATCGCCAGCCGCAACTTGCAGGACAACCGCCTGTCCGATCCAGGATGCATAAGCGCTTGGCATCGAAATCCCCCTCTAAGAAATCGACTCAGCTGCCTTGAACACTTGCCATTTTTCATTTCAGCAGCAAACCGCACAATGGTACGTAGGCCTCAATCGCCTAGGAGGGAAGTACTGTTACCCCTTGCAGCACAAACTTACCTGCCCTTCGTACCAGGTACCCGGGTACCGAAAATCTAGCTCGTCCGTATGATTGCCGCACCCGTACTAACCCGCCAAACTGACGGCATGACAGCGCTCAGTGGGTCCGAACCAGATCTGCAGCGTCCAAATGGCTCCCCGGTGCGCCTGGGCAAAATCAGGCCCAATAGAGAAAGACCCGGAATCGTCGTGGCGTTGGGCGGCGGCTTCTCTCGGGGATTCGCGCATCTGGGCGTCCTGGACGTTCTCGAACAGGAGCAAATCCCTGTTTCCGGCATCGTCGGCACCAGCATCGGGGCTTTACTCGGCGCAGCCTTTGCCGACGGCATCTCGCCTCGCGAGCTTTGTGAGTTGGGACGCCGCGTTCGCGTGCGGGACTTCATCCGCTTTCAGCATTCAGATCGCAACGCGCAGCGCAAGGATTTGATCAGCCAGTTTGTCGAGGAATGCTTTCGCGCCAGCGGAATAGAGGACCTGCCCATCCCAACAGCTATTGTGACTACCGACCTTAATAGCGGCGCCCCGCACGTCTTCAGCAGGGGTCCGCTGGACGTGGCCATCCGCGCCAGTTGCGCGTTCCCCGGCCTGTTCAAACCGGTTGAGCATGAGGGGCGGTTGCTGGCCGATGGCTGCATTGTGGCCCCTGTGCCCACAGCCATTGCAGCCCAGATTCATGGCAGGTGCGTCCTGGGCGTTGCCGTGAGTTCGAACTCAGCGGGCACATGCTCTTCTGAAAATGTCGTGCGGCTGAGGAAGGCCGATCCTGGCTTCCGCCGTTCCCGCCGGGCCGCCCTTGAGCCTTCGTGGTCGAGACACGCGGAAGTCCTACTCGAACCCGAGGTGCACCACATCGGTTGGAACGACTTTTCGCGTGTCGACGAAGCCTTCGCTGCAGGCGCTGACGCTATGCGCCGCGCACTGCCGCATGTCCTGGAATTCCTGGCTCGACGGACCCCACTACAAGCAGCGCCGGAGATTACCGGCCGCGCGGAAAGCGGGTTGGCTCTGTGAGAACCTCACTGTTCTTGCGTACAGTCATTTGCATATTGGCGGTCGAGTGGGAACTCTGTAGCCAAGATCCCTTCATTTTCTGTTACCGTATGGGAGTGGAGCCTGCTCGCGTCTTCCTCGGAAGATTCGGCAAGCATCAGTAACAGCTTCTCGGCTTCGGGCTCCCCGCCGGCAGGCAGCTCTACTTCGAGCCCGATACGATAGATGATCAGTTCAGTTCAGCACCTATTACACATCCTCTTCAACGTGAAGGGCCTGATCGAGTGGGGCGGCACCGTGCTCGTGTGCACCATCGTTTTTGTCGAAACGGGCTTCTTCGTCGGATTCTTTCTTCCCGGTGACTCGCTGCTCGTCACTGCAGGAGTCTTCGCTGCGTCTGGGCAGCTCGAAATCGCAAAATTGCTGATCCTGGTTCCTCTGTGCGCCATCGTGGGCGATCAGATTGGCTACTGGATTGGACGTAAAACGGGCCAAGCCCTCTACCGCAGGGACGATTCGCTGATTTTCCGCAAGCGGCACCTCGAGCGCGCGCACGAATTCTATGAAAAGTATGGCGGGAAGACCGTCGTTCTTGCGCGCTTCATTCCCATCGTTCGAACGTTTTGTCCGCCAGTGGCCGGAGCCGCCGAAATGCCCTACGGTCGTTATTTGGCGTATGACATCGCTGGGGGCCTGCTGTGGGTCGGGAGCATGATCCTGTGCGGATATTTCCTAGGCCGCCAAATTCCCAACATCAATCAGAACATCCACTATGTCATCGCTGTAGTCATTTTCCTTTCCCTGCTGCCTCCTATCATCAGCGTGCTGCGGGCCCGCTTCTCGGGCTCGTCGAGGCCGCCTTCTGTACAGACACCGGCACGCGATTCCGGTGGGCTCCAAGTACAGCCCACACGTCCTGAGCGCCACTAGCCGTGCCGTTTCTCGGGCCCCCTATCGATAAAGTGCCGCGGGCGATGATTTTCGACATCGGCAGAGTCATTATCCGTGTCGATCTGTCACGATCGATCGGCAAGCTTGGAAAGCGCGATGTGTCTGCGGACTCCCACCTTCAAGTGCTGCGCGAGCTCGAAGCCGACCCTCGCTGGCCCGATTGGCAAGAGGGCCGGATGACGGCGCGCCAATGGCACGCGCATCTTGCGCAGAAATACCAGTTTTCGAACGAATTTGACGAGTTCTGCGCGACCTGGAATAGCGTCCTCGAACCTGGAACGATCCTGCCGGATGCCTTGTTCGACCGGCTGTCTGAAAGCTGCCGCCTCGCGCTGCTTTCGAACACTGACCCAATCCACGTCGCGCACATGGAGGCAACCTTCCCGTTCGTGCATCACTTTCCTGTCCGTATCTATTCGTGCCGAGTAGGAATGAGCAAGCCGTCGCCTGCGATTTTTCACCGCGCTCTGCGCGAACTGGGGGCCTTGCCCGAAGAAGTCATGTTTGTTGACGACGTGTCTGATAATGTTTCCGCCGCGGCCAGGCTGGGTATCAAAGCTTTTCATTTCATTTCCGCCGACGAGTTCTTGGACCAGTTACGTCCTTTGGGAATCACCTTAGGGTAGAGCTAGCGGAAGTGCCAGCAGAACGAGGGAAGTCAGCTCCACCTTGCGTTCACGAAAGCGCTTTCGCGAGTCGGACAATTGGAGTCCGCCGGAAAGAAAAGAAGGTTCTACCTAGAAAACTCCCGCGCTGCGTAAATTTTTCAAAGCGCCTGCAGGCAGTTCCTAAGTCCGTGTCCCTATATTCCCTGAGTTTTCAAGTTGATACGCATTACCTGTCCGTTTGGCCACTTGGCGGGTCGCGTGCATATTCCCCAGCAGCCCGCAGGCTCTTAAAAGGGGGAAAAGTAAACTTATGGTTGAAGATATGGATCGATCATCGAGCAGCAACCGAAGCGTACCCGGGTGGGTACTGGCATCGGTTGCCGTCCTTGGGGTAGTTGCCTTGGTTGGGCTGGTGCTGGCGCACAATGCCTCGACGCAGGCGCAGGAAATCCAGCAGTCTTTCGACAGCAAAGTCAAGACCATGCAGCAGGACTTCGCAAGTCAGATCGCCCAGTTGCAACAGCACTTGGCGCAGGCGGATACAACGAACTCCGGACTGCAGAGCGATCTTTCCGTGGTAACCAAGCGGCTTCGTCTGACGCAAACCGACCTGAAGAAGGCGCAGAAGGAAGCCGAGGACATCCGCACTGAAGATCAGCAGAAGATCGACGAAGTCAATGGCGCAGTGACGACCCAGCTTGCCACCAAGGCCAGCACGGATGATGTTAAGAACGTGGATGGCAAGGTAGACGGCGTCCGCACCGATCTCTCCAGCACTCAAAGCGACCTCAAAATGGCGCGCAGCGAATTGGGAACTCTGATCGCCCGCAACCATGAGGACGTAGAACAGCTCCGTCGTCTCGGCGAGCGTGACTACATCGAGTTCACCATCGACGCGAAGAACAAGCCCCAAAAGGTGGGAGGCTTCGTAGTTGAACTGCGCGGGACGAACCCGAACAAGAAGCGCTACAACGTCTCCTTGATCGTAGACGACGCCCGCATCGACAAGAAGAATCTGCCTATCAACGAGCCAATCTTCTTCCATCAGGGCACCGACCGCCGGCCACTGGAATTGGTTGTCAATTCCGTCGGCAAGGATAAGGTAACTGGTTATATCAGCGTCCCCAAAGCCGCTGGCGCTCAGACAGCATCATCGGGTGACTAGCGGAGCCGGAGCCGGGCGCAACTGCGTCCGGGCAATTGACGCGGCGGGCAAGGCGCGGGGGTGCCTTGTCCGCCGCAGGCTGTTTTAGGGGGGTGTGATTAGCAACTTGCGAATTGTGATTTGTGGCCTTGACCCCTTCTTCGTACCCGCTGGCCGGCCTCCCGAGCTAAACTGCTTCCCGCCTTGCTTGCTCCTCGCCAACTGGTCTTTTCCGCGCTGGAAGGCGCGCTAGTCGACGCGCGGACGGATTCGTTTTCGGGAGCGGAAGAGGCCCTATCGGAGCTTCACCGGCGGAATATTCCGCTGATATTGCTCTCCTCGCGCACTCGGGCAGAAATCGAGCCTGTGCGCCGCAAGCTCGAGCACAGTCATCCGTTCATCACCGAAAATGGCGGCGGGATCTTCTTTCCGGACGGCTATTTCAATCTGCGCATTCCGGGCGGCGTACGCGTGGGCCGTTATTTCTGCATCGCCCAGGGCCGCCCGTACGAAGAGGTATGCGAAGCGCTAAACGAGATTGCAGGAGAGTGCCACGTCGGCGTCACGGGCTTCCGCGACATGAACGCCCGCGAAATATCCGCGAATACGGGACTGCGCCCGCAGGCTGCCGAACTTGCGGGCGATCGAGAGTTCGAGGAACCTTTCTTTTTCACCTCCGCGGATGCCGCGGCTATCGGACGATTCGTGGCGGCTGCGCGCGGGCGAGGCTTCGATGCGCGGCCCGGCTCGACGTTCTGGCGCTTCTCCGCGGGATGCGACACGGCGCGCGCGGTGCGAACGGTCGCACAGCTATTTCGCCAGGCGACGCGCCTCAAGCTGCGTCCCGCTGGAGTTGGCGCAGGCGACGAGGATTTGCATTGGGTCCAGGTGATGGATCAAGCCATCTTGTTGTCGGGCTCGCGAAGCAACGAGGAAACAACAAGCGGTGCACCGCAGATTCGACCGCAGGCGAGGAAAGTTACGAAGATTGAGTCGACTGGCGCTGCCGGGTGGGCGCGGGCAATATTCAATATTATCAGCTAGTTGCAGTACCGCTAGTACCCCCAATTGCTTCCACACAGTGGCAAATCGCAGACTCTTTTCATCGTTCTTCCGCTGACGCAGGTCACCCCAAGACTTTAGCCTGGCAACACTAATTTGCACACGCGAATGGACTTACGAAACGTGGTCGTGCCTGCACTTCCTTGGCACGAGTCTTGCCCTAGCGCATTCGCCGCGCAGCGACTCAGACCAACAGTCCGGCGCTATCGAGTCCGAACACGCGAGCACGATCGCATCGCGAGTAACTGGAGGATGAATGTTCCGAGTCTTTCGCCGATTGAACGAACCAGCCACGGAATCGCACATGGGAATCGCGCTCGCTTTGGCTGCGGTCACGCTGGCCTTCATGCTCTGGGCCATCATCTGGCAGGCCGACGTCATTGTCTATCAGCGTGATCTGATTAAGGATCTGTGGGGCGCTCTCGCGCACTAGGCCGAAGATGCTGGCCTAGGACAGCCCTCACTCGAATCTTGCTTTTCCCTACCGGGGGAATGAGCATGGCGGCGCTACTCGGTTCAAGCAGCCCGCGTGCCGGCAGGCAGGCGCGCGAAGCCGCTTAGACCAGTAGTGGCGCCGCCCAACTTCTTTTCGTGTATTATGTGAGCGCCCAACACAACGGGGCAACCACTCACCGCTAGTCCGACTCCTTTCAGGTGTTCCAGCGGATTTCCAGGAGGGCTTCAGTGAAGCGATTACTGCGCGTCGTACTTTTCGTTTTACTTTTCGTCCCGCCAGCAACCTACTTTGCTCCACACGCCTCGGCAAAAGCGATACCCGCGGGCGCTCAACAGAACCAAAACAAACGCAGGAAAAAATCGAAGACGAAGAACAGCATTAGGAAAACCAAAACCACGAAGAGCCGCCCTCTCCAGCGACGGCAGAGGAAGCAGCGCAGCAAGCCAGCGTAGCTGATCTGGATCCCGATTCGGTCTTTCGATTTAAGCGTGAGGCGCGCAACGGGTGTGCGCGCGAACGCGCCAAGCGCTCAGGGTAAACAGTTCACGAAAAACGCACAGTGGAGACCAAAACGGGGAACCTGGCGGCTCCCCGTTTCAGCGCTTTTCTTTTTCGCCGTCGCGGCGCCCATGAGCGCCTCAGGCGGGACGCACCGCGTGCGCGGTGTGATCAAAGCTGTGCACGTTGTAAGCCCGGTGGAGTCATCCTCGCCTCCGAGGCTTTCTTTGCACCACGATTCCCTTCTACGCCCTTGCGGGAAGTTTGGCAAGGGTACTTTTTATCTTGCGGCGCAGTGTCCAGCGGGCATGCACTCAAACGGAACAACTGCTCAAGAAAAATATCCAGCCGATCGGGCGCCGCCCATGATCAGGAACGGCTTTTTGCGCAGGATTCAACACGGGTAGGGCAGACCCTGCCGTTCCGGCAGGTGAGCTTTGGTGGCGGTATTTTCTGGATCGGAGCGCAAAACGGCAAGCTGAAGCCTGTCCTACTTTACAAACATGCCTTCGCGGAGCTGGTCGCGGCCGACGAACATCTTGGAAGAGCGATAGCGGCAGAACAGATTCGAAATCTCGCGATTTTGAAAAACGCGCTGCGGCTGAAAAGGGCAGGGTGCAGGAATTAATTCAAGATTTTGCGCGTCCAGAACGCGATACCGATGGAAGGCCTCGGGTTTTTTCTGGTGGAAGATGGCAAACACCACACCGCCGTCGCGAACCAAAGACGTGAGGCGAGCAGCGAGCCTGGCCATTAGATCGCTATCGAGGTAATCGAGGATGTCCCACAACAGCACCGCATCAAAAGTGTCGACGGGATAGAGCAACGTGGTGTTCAGGAACCTTTCGGCCCGAGTGCCGGGCGTGCGATTGCCGGGGTCAGCTCCAACTGGGAGCGATTTTAGCCACTGAGTGTCATCGTCCAGAAAGAGCTTCCACGTCGCCAGAAAATCCTCGGTGTACACCTTGAATCCGCGCTCAATGAAAAACGTGATTGTCGACTGCCGCGCGGGACCCACATCGAGCAGATGGCCGTGCCCGATTCCTTCGAGGTGCCAGAGAAATTCCTTCAGACCGTTCGATAGCCGAACGTTTTTCGAGGCGAGTCCAGCGGCGGCCGGTGCCGCGCCTGAGTTGGCAGCGACGGTAGCAGTCGCCGCTCGAATGTTGCCCGGTTGCCCCTGCCGTTGCGACAAGGACCCTGGCGGATCCGGGCGCGTTTTATTGAAAAGGGTCATGTCAGTTCGCGATGTCGCCGCCCGCCTTCATGGCCACGGTCTGAGCGAGTGCCGGGGTCGTCGCAGCCTTCCCCGAAGTGCGGTTGTTTCGGGGCTCCTCCGCGCGCGTGATCTCGACCTTGCTGTGAATGTGGGCGCCTTCTCCGATCGCGATACGAGTCGTGGCGATGTCGCCCAGAACTTCGCCGGTCGACCCGATTTCCACGCGGTCGCGTCCGCGCAGGGCACCCTTTACTTTCCCGCGAACGACAATTTCGCGGGCTTCGACGTCAGCGGCAATCTTGCCGTGCGGTCCGACTGTAACACGTCCGTCAGTGAGATGGATCGAGCCCTGTACCTCGCCATCGACGTACAAATCTTCCCGTCCGCGAATTTCGCCTTTGATGACCAGGGTCGAGGTAATCGTTCCGCCTGATGGCTGAACCACTTCTGCGGTCAGACCTGCCACGCTTCGCACGGCCGGCGGTTCTACACGCGGTGCCGGCGTCGGAGTTTCGCCTGCTGGTGTCGCGGATGTCGAAGGTGTAGCCGGTTTCGAATCTTCTGGTTTACGCCACATGATTATCCCCCAACCGAAAACTCCGTAGCCACAGGCTGGGGTAGGTGAGCAGCCCGGAGAGGACGGTAACCAACGAACTATAATATACAGCCCTACCGCTGTAAACCCTGCCTGTTTCCAATCAGATACGGAAGAGCTGGAAACCTCGCACCGCTGACACTACGAAAGACGTCTCACGTTGAGATGCGGGTTTGCCCCGCAGTTGCCACCAAGCAACCAAATATCCTGCCAGTTCCGAAAGGAAAAGCTTTTCCCCTTGGCGCGTTTCCCACCAGCGCAAGGGATCGAAATCGGAATCGCGGGCGCCACTTACGTGGACCGTAACACCACGCGGAAGAACCCGCTCGTAAATGAATCGGACGCGCCGCGCGTGGTAGTTCGAAGTCACGATCTGAACGCGCTTCCACCCCCTATTTTGGATTAGGTGGGCGACTTCACCGGCTTCTTCCTGAGTATTCTGCGCGCGGTGCGTCAGCTTCATGATTGCTGAGGCGGGCACGCCGAAGGATTGGAGGTCGTGAGCCATTACATCCGCTACGCTAACGTTCGCGCGCAACATTCGCCCGCTTACCACGACCACTGGGGCCACTCCAGCGCGGTACAGATCTGCGGCTTTGAACGCGCGGTCCGCAGCGTAGTTGTCATCGCCGAGGACAATCAACGCATCGGACTGCTTGGCCGGCTCGTCCAGCACCCAAGACTCCCCCGCGAAGCGCATAAGCGGGCGCCGGGCAAGGTAAAGGGCGGCCAAAACAAAGAGGAAAAACAGCAGGAACAGCAACCGGAAGAAAATTCCGCCGCGCTCGCCGCACTTCACGGAATTGGATCCAATTTTCGCAGTCGCCCAGCCGCCTCTTCGGGAAGGAAAGCGTTGAAGTAGACTTCCTTGATGCTGTACGACTTGCTTCGCGCCTCGACGATCGGCAAGATTTCGATGTGCCAGTGATAATCGTCGGCGATCGTTTTCCAATAATCCGCAGAGCTCTCTCCTTTGGGATGAATCGTGTTGGGCGAGGTGTGGAGGACGAGATGGTAGGACGGCGCGATCTGGCGAATGCGTCTCAGCGTGCGGCGGAGCAAGGCCGCCATCTGCCTTCGGTTCGAACTAGGCCGCGGCTGCTCGAATACGTAATTGTGCCGGCGATCGACCAGCCAGACTTCGTACGGGACGCGCGAGGCGTAAGGGCAGAACGCAATGTAGTCTCCCTGCGTATCCACGATGCGCTTCCCTTGCCGCTCCTCTTGTTTCAGGATGTCGCAGAGAACGCAGCGCTCCTTCTCACGGAACCATTCACGCGACGCGCGCAGCTCGTAAATGAGTCTTCTGGGGACAAAGGTCGTCGCCGTGATTTGTGAATGTGCGTGCGAGCCTTCTTGACCGGCCATTGCACCATAGTTCTTATAAACAGAAACGTATTTGAAGCGGCGATCGCGTTTCAGGTCCTCGACGCGCTGCCTCCAGGCTTCCATCACCAGGAGAATTTGGTCCTCGCTCAGATCCTCCAGCCGGCGGCTATGTTCCGGAGTTTCGATGACGATTTCGTCCGCGCCGACCGGCTGCATTTGGTCATAGATTCCGTCGGCGCGCCGGTTGGGATCGCCCTCAACTCGGTAGAGCGGGTCGGGATGGGGTACGACTAACACCTGCCACGGTCCCTGCGCCGGCAGACGGAGCAAGACCTTTTTTGCATTCGCTTTGTCGGGACAAAACGGGCAGCCGCCGGTCGTTTCGCAGGCGTCTCCCCGGCCTCCCAGGATCACCCAACTGCGCGTGATGGGATCCTTACGAAGTTCCATGGCTGAATTTTAGAGCAGGGCAGCGGATTGCGGAAGGAAGCATTCGAACGAAAGGCTCAACGCGTGTAGCGCGCAGGAGTGGGTCCTTCCTCGAGGCGGTGACGATCCCAGATCGCGCCCTCGCGGGAATAGGCGGCAAGTTCGAAGTCCTGGGTGAGTTCGAGGCAGTCGGTCGGGCAGGCGTCCTCGCAAAGCCCGCAAAACATGCAGCGCGAAGTGTCGTAGGTAAACGTGGTCAGCACCTTGCGGCGCGTCGCATCGTCGCGGTGCCAGCCGACCACGATCAAATTTTCAGGGCAGGCCAGGGCGCACAAGTTGCACGCGATGCAAAGCGTTTCGCCCGTCTCCGGATTGTTGTTCAGGCGCGGCGCGCCGCGGTAGCGCTCCGCGACCATAGGCCGCTCGAGCGGGTACTGCTCCGTGTAGATGTACTTCGGGTTCTGCGTGCGGAACGTGAGCATCAGCCCTTTCCAAAAATCTGCGAGAAAGAGCCGCTTCAAGAATGAGTTCATAAAGCAAGTCTGTCGGCAGCAGCCGCGAATGTCAAGAGCGCTGTAATTCGCCGCGCGGCAGCGTTCGGAATGGGTTTGATTTGGCTTTGCTCACGGGTGCGAAGCGGCGCTAGCGCGGGTCCGGTCGATTGGAAATATTCCACCGTTCTCAGCTTTTTCGGCAGTGTATAATTCCGCGGAAACTGGATTCTATTGGCCGTCTCAGGCGCAGGAGGAATAATTCGGCATGCGAAATTGCTTGCTGGGCAGCTTGGTTGCGGTTTCACTCGTCTTAAGCTTCTCGGCGACGGCGTTTGCTCAAACGAAGCAGATGGCAGAGCCGGCCAAGGCCCAGCCTTCGAGCCAAGTGCCCGATCTTTCGGGAGTGTGGATGCGGGACGCCCCTCCGGCGACCGGGACGCAGTACTGGGTCATGAAATTCAATCTCGAAGAGCCTCCGATGACTGCTTGGGGACTCGAGCAATTCAAGACGCGCAAGTCTTCGTTCGGCGATCATCCCTACGGAATCGAGGAAACGAACGACCCGGTGTTGCGCGGATGCTTTCCGCCTGGAGTGCCGCGAGTCTATCTGCATCCTTTCCCTTTTCAATTTGTCCAAGCGCCTGACGAAGTAGTCATGCTCTTCGAGGTCGACTCCTTGCGCCGGCAGATTTATACCGACGGTCGTGGCCATGACACGGCCTTAGTTCCCTTGTGGATGGGGGACTCGATCGGGCATTGGGAAGGAGACACGCTGGTCGTCGACACCGTGAATTTCAACGACAAGACTTGGGTCGACCGCATCGGGCACCCGCACAGCGACCAACTGCACGTGGTCGAGCGCTTCCGCCGCACTGCCCACGACCATCTCGTGGACGACATCACGATCGAGGACGCAAAGGCGTACACAAAGCCGTGGACGACGCGCCTGGAATTCAAGCTGCAGCCGACGTGGAGGCTTACCGAACAGTTCTGCGAAGACTACGACTCCTTCAAGCCACTTGAGGAGAAGGAAATAAAGCCGGTGAAGTAGTCGCGCCAGATTGCTTGTCCTGACTCGGAGATTTCGCCGATACGACCGGCGGCCTTGGTTTTTGTCGTTGACAGTGACGGCGGCAGAATGGATATTTTTTCTTAGCTGAGTTTTAGGTTCTAGCGCAATCGTAATCATCGGGGTCAGAACTTGATGGCCCCTTCTGGAGAACGGAATGAAGAAACCGGCTCTTTTTCTGACCATGATTTTCGCTCTGCTGGTTGCGTGCGTGCCGCTGCTCGCGCATCACGGAGAGGCCAACTACGACACGGAGAAAGTTACGTCCGCCAAGGGAGTCGTGACGGACTTTCAATTCATCAATCCTCACGTGCAGATCTCGATCGACGTGAAGAACGACAAAGGCGAGATCGAAAAGTGGATCGGCGAAGCCCGCAGCCCGGCCATGCTGGCTCGCTACGGCGGCTGGGACAAGGACACCATCAAGATCGGCGACACAATCACGATGGTCGGCCACCGGACGAAGAACGGCACGAATTTCCTCCGGCTTGTAAAAATCGAAACAGCTGACGGGAGAGTGCTCGACAATCTGTAACGATTCCAGGGCGTCTCCAATAGAACCATTGGTGCCGACGCTCCGCGTTTGCGGTCTATAAGTTGCCTAACTCTTCGGTCAGCTTCAACTTCATTCAGCCACTTTCGCCATCAACGGTACGGTCCCGCCAATGAGCTTTCCGGGGTCCGCGCCCGGTCGGGGACGGAATTTTTGCGTGCGTCCGCCAAACGTCTCGGCGGCGTACAAGTTGCCGTCCGGATCAATCGAGAACTGGTGCACGCCCCAGAACGATCCGGGGAAAGTGCCGTGTGACCCCCACCAGTAGAGCAAGTTTCCCTCCAGGTCGTACTTGAGAAATCTGTCTGTCTGCCCATCGACAACCCACAGATGGTGATCGGCCGTCATGACGATGTGGTACGCGGACCGAATGTCCGACCACTGGTCGAGAAACTTGCCGTTTTCATCGAAGATCTGGATTCTTTGGTTCGCGCGATCTGCCACATAGACTCGACGGGAGTTCGGATCGGTGGCGATCGAGTGTGGCGTGCGGAACTGGCTGGGGCCGGTCCCTTTTGTCCCCCAGGCCGTGAGATACGTTCCGTTTTTGTCAAACTTGACTACGCGGGTGTTGGTGTAGCCGTCGCTGACGAAAAAGGTGCCGTCTTTCAACCAAGCTATATCGGTTGGCCTGCCGAAGTGCTTTTCGTCCTCTCCCGCCACGCCCGCCTCGCCGAGAGTCATAAGAAGCTTCTTGCCGTCGTTAGAGAACACGAAAATCTGCTGGCGCATGTCATCGACTACCCATACGCGACGGTGTGGGTCATAAGGGCTGATCTTGATCGTGTGCGGCCCGCGCCCACCCTCGAATAAGTGATCCCATTGCGTCCAGGACTCGACCATCTTCCCGTCGGCGTCCACGATCACGATGCAATTCCGCATAAAATCCGGCGCCGATTCGCTGCGAGAGGCGGAACCAATCGAACCGTAGAAGCCATTGAAATTATTCGGCAGTTTTTCGGGGAGTTTCAGTTCTCCGCGGCTAAGCAGAAACACTCGATTCGGGGCTTCTGCGAAGACGCCGCCTTGGGAACCCCACACGTATCCCGGCGCCGCGACCGGTTGCGGCCACTTCTCCACGACTTCGTACGGACCAGTCACATCTTCGCCACCCTTTGCACGCTGGGACATCGCAGACGGGGCCAACAAAGTCAGCGCGAACAGCGGCGCGAACACGAACATCACTCTGCGCATACGGACCTCCTTGCCGCCGGTCATATCTTAAATCGACCAGAGGTTCCATTTTGCCCTGCCGAATCGGCCCCTTATACACCCGAGACCGTTTCAGAGTGAACTAGATTGAATTTCGCCTCGACGCGCAACGGTTGGGGCCTTGGCTTCTCCGAAGATGCAACATCGCTTGAATTTGACTTGCCATCACGGGAGCGCTGCTACAGTGTTAAAATTCCTGCGTCATGAGTGCTACGGGTACGCGGCCGCAATTGCAGATTCGTCCTGCGCGCGAGGAGGATGCCGCAGCGCTCTGCGAGATTTTCAATGAGGCTGTGCACGATCATCTCGAAACATTCGAATCGCAACCGCGGCACGCGGACGAGCAGCGCTTGCGGATTGTCGCTGCGGAACAAGATCCGAAACATCCGATTCTGATTGCCGAGGTACGCGACTGGGTCGCGGGCTGGGTTGCGCTTACGCCTTACGATAGCCGCATTTCCCTCGACGACATTGGCGAGATTTTCCTTTATGTGCGGCGTTCGTTTCGAAATTATGGCGTAGGACGCCAATTAATGCGCGGCGTCCAGGAGGCCGCTGGAAAACTCGCATACCGCAAGTTGATTGGCCGTATCCTTGTCGAGAATCAAGATGGACTGCGGCTGTGCCGCGCGACCGGATGGCGTGAGGTGGGCCGTCACTCCGCTCACACGCGACTGGACGGCCGCCTGCACGACGTGGCGCTCATCGAATACCTGATCCCGGCTCCCGCCGCGCACTTGCCGTGACCGATCTCGAGTACATGCACCTTGCCATTGTTCAGGCGCAAGCCGCTGGCCTTCGCGGAGAGGTGCCGGTGGGAGCGCTCGTCGTCCTGGACGATCGGATTATCGCCGCGGCAGGCAATCGCACCATCACGGATTGCGACCCGACTGCGCACGCGGAAATCGTCGCGTTGCGCGAGGCGGCACAAAGCGCGGAGAACTACCGCCTCGTCGGGGCATCGCTCTATGTGACGATGGAACCCTGCGCCATGTGCGCCGGGGCGCTCGTCCAGGCTCGGATCGCTCGCCTGATCTATGGCGCCGACGAACCCAAAGGCGGGGCCATTCGCACCTGCCTGCGGGTCCTCGACGCGCCTGCGCTCAATCATCGCGTCGAGGTCGTTTCCGGCGTGCTGGCCGCGGAGTCAGCGCAGTTGCTTCAGTCGTTTTTCGCTCTACGCCGATAGCAAATTTTTTTACAGCACCCTTTAGGCAAACATCTGCATCAATCCAAGGCCAACCTAAAGGTTGGCGCTACACCAACCCTCTCAAACCGACCTGGTTCGCATCTTCTTTTTATTTTTCTGGCTTCTGGCCCTGATTCATCTTCCATAGCATCTGGCGCAGCATTCCTAGCCAGATCACGGCGTCGCGCTCCGGCAGATGAAGGCGGCGCACGAGGCGGCGAATTCTCTCATCGGCGTCGGAGACGCGGCGGCGGTCCAGAAAACCGCTGGTTTGGAGCGCTTCGAGCAGCAGTGTGGTGATTCGCTCAAGGTCTCCAGCCGTGGCGAGCTTCCATTGTTTAGCACCTCGCTCGTGAGAAGAGTTGCGAACCAGTTCGTAGAGACAGACGGCAACCGCCTGGCCAAGGTTCATGGAAATGTTCTTTTCGCACGTGGGAATCCGGATGAGCCAATGGCAATGGCTGAGGGCGTCATTGGAAAGGCCAAATTTCTCGGAGCCAAAGAGCAAAGCCACGTTACCGGAGCGCAATCGGTCGAGGATCCGCCGGGCGCCGTATTCCGGGCGGCGGACGAGGTGCTGAAGGTCGCGATTGCGGACCGCCGTGGTTCCCACGACCAGGGTGCAATCCGCCACCGCGTCGGCTACCGCCTTATAGCGCTCGGCACTCGCCAGAATGCCCGAAGCACCGACCGCAGACCGTGCCTCGCGAAAGGAGGCTGGGAACGGATTTACAAGGCGCAGCGACTCGAATCCGAAATTACTCATCGCTCGCGCAGCAGCACCGATGTTCAGCGGATTGCGGGTAGCGACCAGGACCACTCGCAGGCGGCCAGATTGGCGAGTTGACGGCACGGGTTCTCCATTGTAAGGCAGTTCGACCAACGTGCCATTCGTACAGCGACCCGGGCGGGTAACGGTCCCTGGGGACAGGTGGCTAACTTATGCACAACATCGAATAGATGAATTGGACAGGCCGACTAAAGAGGATTAAGATGTTGGCGACTCAGAAGAGTCGCCGAAAGGGATTCTCATGGGCCATCAATACGACCTCTTCGAAAAATTCCCGGATGGCTCATCACTGTGGCGGGCTTGCGTTTTGGGTCGTCAGAGCGCATGCCTTCAACTACGCGACCTGTCCGAACGCTCTCAAAACCAGTTCTACGCCATCAATGTGGTGAGCGGAAAAACGATTTTTCCTGACCTCCACCGGAGCGGCTTCGCAGCCAGTCCGGAAATAGGGAAGAGAAATCGGGTGCCTGCGGCCTAGGCTCGCAGCACAAACGGCCCTTCACGCCTCAAAACCGAATCTGGGGGGTGGAGTGCGCACCGATCTTCACCTTTTGTTCACCCGTATTTCCCCCGGAAGATTTTGGAACATTTTAATGTTTTCTGGGGAATACAGCACACCGATGAGTCTTCCTCCGACAGGCTCATTGAAGAGGGGCGTTCGCTACAGCGGCGCCCCTCCTTATTAGGTTGCACTAAGACACGCTTGTGATTAGCCACTCCGTCCATGAATCGGGCTGTGTGCCAATTGGACCTGCTCCTTCTTCTTCCGTTCGCCGGGAAGCACCCGTTAGCTCAGAGAGCACACCGTTGACATCCCAGTGGACTCCCGCAGCACATTCCATTATTTTGTTCGTGGGATTCCATTAGCGAATTCTTAGGCTTCCCGCCCCGTTTAAGAGATCAGGAGGGTCCCGATGACGCTGCCGACGGCGGTCAAGGAGTGCCGCTTAACCCCCCGGGAGATACTGTCCGAGCCGGTACTGGTCAGGCCCTGCGATCCCAGGTTTCCCGAGGAAATTTGTACAACCGCAAACGTGTCCCGAAGTGGGCTGTACTTCGTCACAACCACCAAACACTACTTCGTTGGGATGAATGTCGTTGTCACCTTGAACTTTGGAGCTGATGACCCAATCCACCGAGAGCAGATCGGAGACGTAGTCCGCGTCGATGAATTGGGTGAAGCTAAGTTGGGTATCGCCATCCGAATCCTGATGCATGGCAATCCGGGAATCTACGAAGGTACCTAAAAACCTCCCTCGCGGCAGGCTGCGCCGCAAGCACAAAGCCTGTGTTTGGTTCACTTCGCTAAGCTCGCGTCGCAGTGTATTGAACCCGCGCAGCGTCTCTTGCTGAACTCCGCCGAAACTAGTTGAAGTTTAGCGCTCTCCGGTTACAAAATCGGCCGATCTCGCCGCTATCCGGTTGATCCTCGCGTCTTAGGGAGGCGATTTTGAGACGACTCCTCACAAATTGCATCGTCATCGGCCTAATGTTCGTGTCCGCGTCGCCACCAACGGGATCAAATGCCGTTGCTGACGACGACACCAAGCCTGCAGCTCTCAAGGCTGACGAAGACTTTCAACTGGCGCTGAAGAAAAAAGATGCCAAGGCCGTCGGAGAGCTCCTCGCTCCAGAGTTCACGTGGACGGATGAGGCCGGGCAAACCCGCAAAAGTGCGCGGTTTCTGCAGGACTCAGCAACCGGGGCGGACAGGGACATCGAATACGCGGACGTGATCGTGCGCGAGTACGGGCAACTCGCGATCGTCAGAGGGACAGGCTCTCGACCGGGCCATTCAGACGTGTTTTTCGCGCGCATCTGGATCAAGCGCCCGGGCGCGTGGTTCCTGTTCGCTCACCAGAGCACACCGATTCTTGCCAACGGCGCGTCGAGCCCACAAGCCCCCGTTGCGGGAAACGCTGCCAAGGACGATCCGAACTGTGTGAATCCATGCCGTGTCGTTCCGTATATGCCGGAAAACTCAGTGCAGGGGGAAGTGGTCAAGGCGTATCAGGCGGTGGAGACGGCCGTCACTCGCCATGACTCGCCGACTTGGGCTTACTACGTAGCTGAGGAGTTCGTTGGAATTGGTCGCCGATACACGGGAAAGCCAGACACGAAATTGGAGCGCGTGAACCAAATTGCGGGCAGCAAAGGTCCGGTAACCTTGCCCAGGATGCTGTCGCTCGAGGTCTACATCTTCGCCGATTCGGCCCTCATGATCGCCGACCATCAGCCCGGCGGCGAACGGCCTTACCGCGTGATTCGTGTGTGGGTCAATCGAAACGGCCGCTGGCAACTGTTTCACCGACAAGAGACGACCATCGAGTAAGCGCGTTGGCGCTTCGTGATGTGTCTTGATCACCCTACCGAAATACAGCGTCAGGACCGGCGGCACGGTCCAACCAACATTACGCAACAGGCCCGGGCTCAGGAAGAAACGCGGCGGCAAAGAGAGCGTGGGCCGCTGCGTGGAAAATAAAACTCTGGATATACCAGCGATCACCCGGCGGAAATGGCGCGCATGGTCTTACAGTGTCAGCGGGGGATGCGAGAGAAACTGTACGCCGCGATGTTGGCAGGCTGCGCTGGCTATATGTTACAATCCCCATTTTTCCGGGCGATTTAAGCGATTCATTGATGCGAAGTGTCACGATCAGCGGTGTGTGGATGGTGTTGTTCCTGCTCGTTTTTTCCGCCGGCCTCTATATCGCCACGGCAGGAACACCCGCGCTGGACGACGAAGATGTGGACGCAGCACACGCCATGGTTTCACAGGAGATGCTACAGCGAAACGATTTTGTGGTTTTGTACATGGATGGCCTCCGATATCTAATCCGGCCGCCAATGCATTTTTGGATGGTGGCCGCCAGCTACAAATTGCTGGGCGAAACTGAGTTCGCAACACGGCTTCCGATCGGCTTGGCTGTCGTCGGCATTGTTCTGCTGACCTTCGAATTCGGGCGCAGATTTTTCGGTCGGCGCTCTGGATTCTATGGGGCGCTGGCGGCCGCCACCAGCCTGGGGATGTTCATTTTCACGCGAAGTATGATTCCGGAGGCGATCTACACCCTGGCGTTCGAAGGGATTTTCTATTTATTCTTGCGCGCGTGGACTGGGAGCCTCGATCCGCGCGTGGGATATTGGGGAGCTGCTGCCCTGTGCGCCGTCGCTGTATTGACACGCGCACTGATCGGTCTGCTCTTCCCTGCGGCTGCGATTGTGACGTTCATCACGATGACTGGCGGTTGGCACCGCTGGCGCGAGCTTCGTCTATTTTCGAGCTCAGCAATTTTTCTAGCAATCGCCGCTCCGTGGCATGTCCTGGCTGGATTGCGGTCTCCCGGTTTTTTCTGGGTCTATTTCATCAACGAGCACATCAACCGGGCCTTAGGGACGCGGCTTCCACATGATTACGGCGCCATCCCGCTGTGGATATGGTGGAGCGCCCATTTGGCATGGCTGTTCCCGTGGAGTTTCTTTTTTCCGCTCGCCCTTCGCGAGTTGCCCCTTCCCATGCGCACGTGGAGCAAGGATGCGAATCCCGCTACTCAGGCGCGCTTATTCATGTTCGCGTGGGCGGGTGTGATCCTGCTGTTCTTCACGTTCGAAAGGGGCTCGCGCACGGAATATTACAGCTTCGGGGCCTGGCCAGCGATGTTCATGCTGCTTGGGCTTGGTATCGCGCACGCTGAAGAAACAGACCAGGCGCGGCTAAAGCCCGTCCAGCGAGTGCTGGCAGGAGTTTCCGCAGTGCTGGCGTCGGTCGCCGCGTACTTTTTTTGGGTGTCCATGCATATTCCCGCGGCGAGTGATGTTTCCAGCCATTTGAAGGCCCGCAGTCCCGAGAATTACGTGTCCAGCATGGCCCATCTGCTCGATTTGACACCGCAGTCGGTCGCCGACCTTCGCATCCCGGTCGTCCTGTCTTCTGTTTCGGTTCTTGCTGGATTTGTTGCGGCGTGGGGGCTGCGCGAGCGCGGAATCCAGTGGCTGCCGAATATTGCTCTGGCGCTGGGAATGGGAGGATTAATTCTTGCAGGCCACATCGCACACGACGTCCTGAATCCCACTTTTTCTTCCCGGACGCTTGCGATGGACATTAACACACGCCTGAAACCCGACGATCAGATCGCGCTGTACGGTGACATTCGCGTTGCTCCAGGCGTCGCGTTCTATTCCCATCGGAATGTCCTGCTGTATAACGCTACGGGAAGTAATCTCGAATTCGGCTCTCACTATCCGGACGCTCCGAAGCGGTTTTTCAACGACTCGGATTTCTCCGCACTCTGGCAAGGCCGAGGACGTGTCTTTCTAGTTGTGCCGGCGGAACACGAAGAGGAAGTCCGCGAGAAGCTTCCCGAGAATTCCATTTGGGTACTTGCTGAAACTGGAGGGAAGACCGTGTATGTGAACCAGCCGCCGGAGACCGGGAAATCACCGCTCGGGTCCCTGCAGGGAAAATTGAAATTGGAGACAGCGCCTTAGCGGGTTTCGAATCTACTTACGAAAGTATTCCTATCGCAGCGGCCAGTATAAGCCCCACTAAAATAGTCGCGGATCCGTTAGCGCGTTGAGCAAACTGCGGAGAGATGATTACGCAGAAACACACAGCGTGAGGTGAGTTCGCTGGGGCACGAATGAGGTTGGCTCGGGATCGCTTTGGCCGCCGTCTCAGAACGCGTCGAAATTATTGTTGTCAGCGTCAGACATTTGCGCCATTTTTCTCTGCGAGAAGTTGACCACCCAAGACGCGATGTTAGCCTGCGTCAATGGCAGCGGCAGCCGCTTGATCATGGACTTCCAGCTGTAAAACTCCCGGTACATGCCCTGCACGTTCTTTACAATCTCTTCGGGCGAACAATATTTGGGTTTGATGTGGCAAGTCTGCCCCGGCCAACGCCCGATCTCGTCAAGACGCAAAATGCGGTCCTCGCTCCGCATCCTCTCGTAGAACATCGTCCCTTTGTCGGGTGTCAGGATGTTGAAGTACGCCACCGGCACCTTTTCCTGATTGAGGAAATCGAGCGTGGAGCGAAACACCGCCGGCGTTTCGTTGTCCCAACCGAAAATAAAGTTCAGCGAATAGCTGATTCCACCCTTGCGCAGGTTCCCCAGCAGTTCGCTATAGCGGCTGACCTTGTTGAACTTCTTGTTCATCTCCTTGAGCGTCTCGGTGTTGATGCTCTCCATGCCTATGTTCACATGCAGCAGGCCGCTGCGCTTGGCCAGGTCCATGAACTCGGGGTCATCGCACAGATTGGACGTCCACAGCGCCGACCAGCGCACCTTCAGCGGGATCATGGCCTCCATGAGCTCCATCGCGCGAGCGCGCTTCCCGCCGAAATCGCTGTCGCCAAAGAAGACATACTTCGAACCGGTACGCTTGATTTCCTCGATCACGTCGATTGTGGGCCGCACCCGATAGCCGCCGCCGAGATAGAGCCGTTCCGAGCAGAACTCGCATTGCATCGGGCACCCGCGCGAAGTCATGAGCGAAAACGTCTTGAACAGCCCATATTTTTTGAGGTCCAGCATGTCCCAGCGCGGCAACGGCAAGCCGGCAAGGCTGGTCATTTGCGGCGCCCGGTACACCTTGTTCAGCCGCCCGTTCGCGGCGTCCTCAATCATCTGTGCCCAAATCGGCTCGCCCTCCCCTATTCCCACCGCATCGCAGTGTTCGCCGGCCTCTTCCGGGTAAAACCATACGTGCGGACCGCCCATGATGACTGGAATTCCCCGCTTGCGAAATTCGGCTGCAATGTCGTATCCGCGCGGCGAGTGCATCGTCCAGCAGGAAATAGCTAGCACGTCGGGCTTACTCTCAAGATCAATGTCCTCAAACTGCTCATCCACCAGCTCGATGTGCCAGTCTCGCGGCGTCAGGGCTGCCAGGTAGGGCAGCGTGAGCGGCACCAGCGGCCCGAGCCGGGACTTGAACACCGTGCGGTTGGTCTTCGATATATAGTGGGAAGGCTGGATGATCAGGATCTTCTTCTTGCTCATGAGCCGCCCCCCGGAAAGCCAGTAGTATGCCTCAATCTAAACCGTTAACGAAAGCTGTTCCAGCCGCGTGTTCCGACGTTCGTCAGAAGGCCCACCAGCCGCTTGGCGCCACTGGTCCAATAGCTGGAGGGCATCTTTCTTCGGGGGCGAAACGCTTTTTTTCAAGATAGAATGCCTTGGTCAGATTGGAGATGCGAGTGCCCGATCCAGTCCGGATCCAGATGGCTTCTCCCGCAACTCGTGAGACCAAGACGTACATTCTGCTTTTTCTGATGTTGGCGTTAGGCCCTATCGGCAACACCATCCTCGCCATGGGAATGAACCAGATCGGTTCGCTCGATCTATCCAGCGCGGCGGCGACTTGGGCCGGCTTTCGCCATGTTGTCGGTAGTCCGATCATCTGGGCGGGCATGGCCTGCCTCGCTGGCTATCTGATCTGTTACACGCTCGTGCTTTCCCTGGCCGACTACAGCTTCGTGCTGCCATTTTCGGGCATGACCTACGCGATCGTGCCGCTGCTCGGATACCTGTTCCTGCACGAGAACGTTTCGGCCGCGCGTTGGATCGGTATCGTCCTTATTTTTCTCGGCGTTCTCCTGATCAACCGCACTCCGTCCCGCACGACTGAACCCGGCACAACCAACTGATATGCGCACCGCCGTGATCCTCACCTTCGTGGTTGTGACCGGGACGTGCGGAGAAATTTGCTTGACGCATGCCATGAAGCTCCTCGGAGAGGTCCACGATTTGCGCCTGCGCGAAATCGTGAGTTTCTCTCTGCGGGCGCTGCGCGTGGGCTGGTTCTGGCTGGCCGTTCCTCTGATGGCGACTTCCTTCTTTTCATTTTTGGCGATGTTGTCCTGGTTTCCCGTCAGTTTTGTGATTCCGGCGACTTCGCTCGCTTACGTGGCCGGAGCATTCGGCGCGAAGATTTTTCTCGGCGAAAGGCTCAACGCGACGCGCTGGGCGGGCATTCTTCTGATTTGTTTCGGCGTGGCGATAGCATGGCAGGGCAATCTGCCAACGTCCCCGCATATTCCTACGGCATTCACGATGCCTCGTTGGGGGATTTTCGCTTCGGCACTTCGCATTCTATTTTACCTCTCGTCCCCGATTTAGCTCTGACGAACTAGCTTATGATGCCTTCCAGGAAGTCGATCTTGACTCTTGGCATCAACGATTCGTTGCCGTTTTGAACCTTCCTTTCGCCCGACAGGCGCTCAGACCTTGCGGATCCACTTGCGGTCCTCCCAGACCGCTTTGAGCGAGATGAGATTGCGGCGGTCGAAGATTGTGCGTGCGGCGGCCGCGAGTTTGCCCTTCTTGAGATTGTTGTATGCGTCGCTCGCACTGATGGCCACGAACTGCAGCACGCTGGGATCGCGGTAGCAGTCGATCGTGCACTTGGTGCAGCCGTCGCGGATTAGCTTCGAGGAATCGAACTCGTAGATGTTGCACATGGGCGTGGCCCAGTTGTGGCAGCGGTAGAGGTTGAGGTTCCAGTCGAGAAAGAAATACTTGAACCCGGCGAGGCAGCCGAATTTCTCCGGCTGCTTGCGCAAATGGCGCTGCATTTCCTTGAGCGATTCCGCCGGATTGACTACTGGAAAGCCACTGCGCGCCTTGAGCTGCTTGATCTTTTCGAAGACGCCGATTAGATCCTCACTCGAGTAGCGCACCAAGTCGGAATCGCTGAAGCTGAGGTAGCTTGACGGGAGCGACGCGAGTGGATAGCTGAAGGTGCAGCTCCGGAATCCGAGCGTGCGCAAGAACTCGGGCAGCTTGGTATAGTCGTCGATGAGCTTGCTGGCGGTGACGCTGGCGGTGGTTTGCACGCCGAGCTGGCCGAAGACCTCGTTAGCGCGCTGGATCTTGCGGCAGACCTGGGGCAGCCCGCGGTTTGTCTCGTGTTTGGCGACCTCATGCGAGTCGATGGACATGATCACGCTGCTCAGACCGTCACTGACAAAGTCGCGCATATTCTGGTCGGTCCAGAGTGAGCCGTTTGTGCAGATCATGGGGTGGATGCCGCGCTCGGCGCAGTAGCGCACCATGGCGCGGAGATCTTTGTGCACCATGGGCTCGCCGCCAACGAAGAGCAGGTAACCGATGTGGTTGCGCGCGGCGATGTCCACAACGTCGCGGGCTTCCTTCAGAGTAACGCTGCGTCGGTGTTTCGGGTCAAAGCGGTCCACTGCGAAGTTGCAGAAGTCGCACGTGGCGTTGCAAATGCTGGTGATGGCGAATTGCAGATAGCCCGGCCCGCCGTGGTTCAGCACTTCGCGGACGAGCTGGAAGGCACTCTTCTGCGGCCGAACGACGGGCTTCGAGAAGTCATCGGCTGCGGCGGCGCAGCCGTTCTCAGTACTCTCAGGTCGTACCTCAGTGAAAGTGCCCATAGAGGATTAATTGCGATTAGCGTCTCATGATTTGAAAAAGGCTGTTTTACCAATACCAATGCCGATGCTGTTTGGTTCCAGGATACTTACTCGGTGAGTATCTTAAGAATCCGATGGAGATCTTTGACTCGCGCATCGTACACTTCTCCTGCGCTCGACACAATCAATTTGCCACCAGGGCCAGAAGAGCGCACGATGCGGTTACTCTCGTGGGCCTTACGCAAGAACTGTAGCAGTTCTTGCGCGGTTCGCTAAATGGAGCTGCGAGCTCGAACTAAAACAAGTGGAGTCGCAAGAGTTCGCTTTTGAGCAAGTCGAGCAATGTCGACGCGCACTCGAAATCGCGCTCGGTTCGGGAGTGACGTGTTTGTCGTCGTCGTCATCGTCGACCGCGACTCTTTTGATGAACCTCACTTGGGGACGAGTTCGTCCTCAACGCGGGACTGATTTTCGAACAACCGGCGTCTCGTGTTTTTCTTCGTCGTTTTCCGGTCTCTCCTTGCAGCTCGATTGACCCAGAGCCGGACCGATGCTGGGAATTGATGCCTCATCCCGTCGATGAGCACAAGGCTGGCGGGGATATCTTTCCCATGGCGATAACGGTCCGGGATCGACTCAAAACCGAAGCCTAGTAGAAATCCGTCGAGGATTCGGCCACGATGTAAAACGCGCCTGTGGTTGATGACCACGTCCCGTGGGAATGTTTGGTGATCCGGGAATTCAAATATGTTGTTCGGAGGATCAGGGAGCCATTGAAATCGAGGATCTTCCCACGGAAGAGTCAGCCTCCATTCGTAGATCTCAAGTGTCGGGAGATCAGTTGCGATGCGGAGCGACAGAATATACCCGGCGCCGTAGCCGCCGTCTAGGTCGAACGCGGAGCTGTCGGCGATGCCGCTCCCCTCTTGGGAAATCAACACTCGGGGCGCCGGATGATCGATCGCACCATTCTGCGCATCCTCAGTGATAACCTTTGAAGTAATGAGTTGACGAGTTAGTTCTGGTAAAGCTAGTCGGGAATATGACTTCATGTAAATTCTCCTTTCGTGCCGCCGCTATATCCGCCTTGCCTAAATGCTAGAACGTGCGTAACGCACGATCGCGGTGAACTGAACAAAATGAAACAACAAAAAAACCTTCTAAACCTTCTAAACCTCCCAGCTCTCCATAAGCCTCCTTCACTGTTTCGCACCGGCCGCTTTGCAATGGGGGCAGCCCTCCTGGGCCGTCGGCCGGAGGGGTACCCGATACCCGCGGGCCAAGCCGTGAATTCGGGCGCGAACGGCCTCGGAAAGCCGGAGGCCGTGCCCGGCACCATCAATCGGCTCCGTCCGAAGGTCCAACGTTCGCAGTTTCCAGCCAACTGACTCGGGGGTCGCGTGCCGACCCGCAGCGCGTCGCTCCCAAATTGTGTTGACGATATCGGCCAGCTCACCGGCGAGCACATGCGATCGCCCCTCGCAGTGACAGCAGAATAAAAGGGCCTCCAGCACGACCGATCTGAGCTCAGTCGAGAGGTTCAGATGAACACCTTGGTCGCGCTCGCGCAGGAGCCGGACGACACCATGTTGCAGTTCTTCGTCGTCGGCAACGCACGACGCCAGAGAGCGCGCCAAGTCTTGCATCGGGGCCGTGAGCTGGCTCACATCAATTGGGGGGATACGAATTTTCCCGAGGTTGGTGAGGCGATAGTGCAGCAGCTTGGACTGAAACTCGTCTGTTATCCGCTCGCAGAGAGAGTCCGCCAGAAACGGGACGTCTCGGCCCGCAGGGGACAACGTGATTTGGAGAGCTTGGCCGGCAAGGGGGGCGTCGCACAACGGCTCTTGGGAGCAAATCACCTTGGCGCAAAAGGCGTCTACGACTCTTTCCTTTCTAAGGACAAAGCGGCCGTGGATGTTGGTCGCGTAGAGGAGACGCACGATGCGCCCGCTCAAGTTCGGTTCATCGAGCAGCAATGTCGGCTTTAGACTTGCAAAGCTGGATAGGACGGCGGGCGTCACTTCAGCCAGCATCAGAGGACGGCGACACAGGCTAGACAGGAGGCGGAGCAATTGCGCCCTAGGAGTGCCCAGGGGAGCAGTGATGAAAAGAAACGGAGCCACTGACAGGCGATCCGCCAGCCAGTCACCGAGAATGAAATGAGCGATCTGCCTGACATGCGATTCGGCGAGGTCCGTGTAGTGGACGAACACTTTACAGATGTCAGCGAATAGATCGCGGGTGGATCCATACGGTGACAGGTGCGCGGGGAGGCGCAATGCCCGGAGAAAAGCGGAATTCAATTGAGACGGCAGGTAGAGTTGGCCGTTTATCTCGAAGTGCTGGCCCATGACCGCACCGTTTTCGTCCCACCGCAACAGGCTCGTTTCGCCAGTTCCGCAATCACGACAGACCAACTCGAGCACCGTGCCGTCGGCGAAAACTTCGCCGGTAGTTTCGGTGGCGCCGCGATTAATCGCGGCGCCCTTGTCTTGCCTCCGGTGCAGGATCTTTGACAATGCGCGCTCACTCGTCGGGCCAATTCATTTGCCCCGCGATCTGAAGAAAATCCAGTGCCACCAGGTAGGTCTTGGTGACCTGACCGCTCTTCGATTCATTCTCGATTTTGTAGACCGCGCGGGCGGGTAGATTGTGGGCCCCCGCCTGCTTGCTGATTCCCGACAAGACACCAGCGAGCTGCCGGTTGTCACGAAGCTGCAGCGCCTCACGCAATTGTTCGTCGGTTAGTCTTCGCTTCCGCACCAGCAGGGCTAGCACACGTCTTTGAGGATCGCCTAAGCTCTCGAGGAAGGTCCAGAACGAGGCTCGGTTCCACGGGCTCGCGTGTGTTTCGTCCAACCCGATGACGTCCGCAAGCAGGTTCGCCACGGGAGAACGCCTCCCGCGGCGAAGTTTTTTCTCGTCCTCCGCCCGAAGCCGTTTCACAAGCTCAGAGGCTTCCTCGGCGGTGTTACATTCGAATTGCATGCCGCGATGTTGGAATTTGATCATAAACGCATGCAGGCGTATTATAAACGCCTAATGCCATTATTGTCCATCTGGCGGCAAGCCATAATCCAGCAATTCGCGCTGGAGCCTAGCTCACAGTTGGCGGGTCGATCATTCCTATCACCCCGAGCTTGCACGTTGGTTCGATTTTCAATTCAGACTTCACGGTTAAACCTGGGGCGGCTTTCATTTCTGCGGGCACGAGCCATGTACGAGCTCGGTGCGTCCCTGCGCCAAGTCGATGTGACTGACAGCACGCAAACGAAACGTCGCACCGGAAGAAGGATGAAAAATGAAATGGTCTCGCACCAAATTGCCTGACGTCCTGGATCTTTTCTTTTGCCTGATAGATGCCTCCCTCGGAGCGCTGTCGCCGAACGCCTGGAAAGTCGTCACGTTTGTTGCCACGCACGTGTTGACTGCGCACCGCGACGAATGGCGCCTGAAGCATGATCCACAAGTCCTTCTTCTGAAAGACATTCGGAAAGTCCTGGCGGGGTACGGGCAACCTCCGGCGTCGCCGCACGAGGATCCGCGATTTGAGGTTATGGCTGTCGATTCTCCTGACGCTTGGTTTCCAACTCTCTGGGCAGCACGACTCAGTCTGACTCAAATTTCTCGTGCCACGGCACTGAGTAAGAGCTCAACAGCAGCGGCCGCCCGGGAGGCTTTGAAACTTGGTGTTTTAAAGAAAGCGGTTGAGCGCAGCCCGCGACTCGACTACATGCCGAGCCTATACGCAATTGACTGGAACTGGGTTCAGGATCGTGCGGAGAAACTCGATCGGAGGCGCCGCTACGCTCTGAAGAAGCAGTTGCGTCACGAGGTGCGCCAGCGAGATACGGGGCAACTTTTAGGTAGTCCATTACGCGGACTACCCATCGACAAGGATTTGGGACCAATGAGGCAGTCGTGAGCAGCCACGCCTGAAACTCCGGTGGAGGCGGGAGCTATCAAGTCCAGATGGCGAGAGAATCGCTCGATCGGCGTCCCCTGAGCCAATCGTTTGCGAACGATAGTGAAAGGAAGCGTATGAAAATGGAAGATCGCCTGCTCAGCTTTCACGGGCTGATGAAAGTTGCGGCAAAAATCGACACGCTAGCACGGGAGGCTTTGGAGGAATCAAAAGCGCAGCGGATCACCGGACGGCTGGCCCGAGACCCAGATGATTTCGGAGCCTTGTGCGACGCCACCGTCGAGGGCGTTAAGAATGGCGCTGCGTTTTCTCTCGAAATTACAGGAAGCCAGGATGGCTGGCTTCTGTTGCAAGTCTCCATGATGCAGGTTTCGTATGCAATGTGGGAACAACTTTGGAACGACGCCCACCCCGATCGTTTCGGAGGGGCATGGGAAGGCGAAGATTTCGACTTGATGTCGGTTTGGCGCCAAAAGGTACGGACGATGATTAGAGAGTGCCACCAGGAAGCCATCGTTGCCATGACCGTCGAGGAGTACTTCGACCAGGTGACCGCGATTGGCAAGCGGGAAGGAGTTGCCGAAGCCCTAGCAGATTGGATCTCGGAGCTTCATGTAGGGGACTCCCCGTCTACTTGAGTAGCCATCGGAGGGAATGCAAAAATGAAAACGCCCATTAGCAAGACTTGCAGTGCCACGAAGCAGGACCAATCAAAGTGCCAGGCTGCCGCGCTTCCTGGATCGGAGTTCTGTTTTTTCCATGATCCATCGAAAGCCGAGAAGCGGCGGGAAGCGCAAGCACAGGGGGGGCGCCAGAACCGCATGAAGACACTAGACGACTCGGCGCGGGACGTGAAGGTCGAAGACAGTGGGGACGCAATTGCACTCATCTCAGAAACCATTAATCAGGTGAGGAAAGGACAGATCGACCCGAGGGTCGCCAATTCAGTAGGCTTCCTAACAAACATTTTGATCAAAGCCGTGGAACGAAATAAATTGGAAACTCGGATCGAACAACTCGAAGCGTTGCTCAAACTACAACCCCCAACATTCAACTTAAGTATTACAGAGAGAGAGCAATGAACGACGCCAAGAATAGCAAACGCCTGGACAAAATAGAGCTCCAGCTGACACCGAAACAATGGGCCATTAGACTGGCCGACGAGATGAGGCGATGTGTTTCTCAAGACGATTTCCTGAAGGCCATTGGGAAGGGCACCTATCGGCAATCACCATTCACAAAACCGTTTTACACGCTAGCTCAACAGGCTCAGGAGCACTGGCCAGAGAGCAGCCCAGAAAACATCCGGAGAAGGGAGAAGCTTGATCGTGAACTGCGGGCGGAATTTCAGGCGCGGAAAACGCTGATCATCAATGTCAACACAACGATTAAAGTTAAGGCAGAAACGAACAGATTGAAAGCGGCGCTACAGCTATCCAAGCTTCACGGACTCAACTTGCAGGACGCCATCGCACACGCTGGCGTCGCCGAAACATTGTCAACGAGCCCCGGGAGCCCAACGCGGCGGCGGCTTATTTCGCTACTCGAAGACTGGGCCGACGATTCGGCCAACCTATTGATGGAAACCATACCGTACAAAATTGCAGTTCAGACCATTCAGAAAGACTTTTTTGAGAGCCATCCAATTTTGTATAAAGACAATGAGATAGCGTTGGAAATAGCGATCCGGACGGTCCGGGATTCGATCGCCGCGTTCAACGAATACCTCAAAGTAAGGTCCGAGCTTTCCAATCGAGAGTCTGCTCATAGGCAACCGAAAGCCGATGTGGCAAACGTCATGCCATTCGACCGCGAGAGCAGCCTGCCCGTCGATATCGAGGCCGTTGAGAAACGCGCCGAGATGTTAGTCAATTTCATCGTCCAGCAGTGGGTGAAGAATGCCAAGTTCAGGGGAAATGCAGATATCTTGCATGAAACTGGGCAACACGAAGATTTCGTCTGGGAACACTTCCGGAAGGATGTGGGACTGGAATCCTGAACACGAAATGAGCAAACCACTCGTAGCCTAGATTGACTTAGGTTCCCGAGAAGATGTTCCTCACTGGGAGTCCCTCTTCTTCTTGACCGCTTTCGGTTAATCGGCGTGCTTCCGGAATCCGGTTGTTTCGTTGCCATCTGCGAATCCTTGTGACCCGTTGATCCACGATCCGGGTGAGTGCGTCTTGTTAATGGATCCGATCATCAAGGAATGTTGCCCGGCAACATCGCAAGTACTTGGGAATTCGGACTTTCTTGGTACCTTTGTTGTCGTCCAACTTTCCGCGGTCTATCGTTGAAATTTTCCCCAACCGACGATTTTTCTTCTGGCGGTTGGTTGAGAAGTCGTCACGCGCACGCGGGGATTAACCTACTCTGAGGACCCTTCTTTCTTCTGGCGAGAGAGTAACCGCTGAAGATACTTAGGCCCTTCCTTTCTGTAAGCGTCTAAACCTTCAGAAACGAAAATCTCACAAATTTGTGACAGGGTTCTCCTTTCGCGCCTAGCAAGGTTATGTAACTCCCTCTTCAGATTCGCAGGAAGTCGAAAACCAATCTGTTCATCCTTGCTGCGCATAGTCCAGCAGATTCTAAGGCTTGGGCGACAAAGGATCAAATAGAACCGCTTGACTAAGCTAAGGGATGTATGTTAAACATGGTGTAACCGTGCTAAACACTGGAGTCCGGAATGCCGACGCCGAATAGAAAAAAGCGAGTCAGAGGCGTGCAGTCATTAATTCGCGAAAACATTAGGCTCGCGACGTCCCTATGGCGGGATGAGGGAACGCCCCGTGTTCTTCCGGAACTCAAAAGGCTCTCAGAAGACCTTGGGCTCTCGATAGGGTCGGGGGAAGTCCTTCTGCTTGATGGAAAGTGGTATGTGACCCACGCCGGGCTGCTTCGACTAGCTTTGCGGCGGCGGTGCCTTGGAATTCTCACTGCTCTTCAGGAGAGAGTCTCCGACTCGAATGCATGCCGCTGGGTTTTTAAGGCGACCGTCTACAAGTCACCCCGCTCTCGCGGCTTCGTGGGTTACGGCGACGCCGATCCCTCCAACGTCTCGTCCCTGGTCCACGGCGCCGAGATGCGCGTCGCCGAAACTCGTGCCGTCAACCGTGCCCTCCGCAAGGCCTACGGCATCGGTCTTTGCTCTGTCGAGGAACTTGGCTGGGAACCCAGACCCAACACCCCTGGACCACCCGATCAGCGCAACACTTCCGCGAACGCAAAAAATGGCCAACCCACTAACGCGCCTCGTCTCCGTGACCGCCTCTGCCTTTTGATCCGCCAGCACCAGCTAGATGCCGGCCTCGTGAAGGCCTATGCCGCCGACTACTGTGGCACCGCCACCCTGCGAGATGCTAGCCGGGAACAGGTCGAAGCCTTCATCAACAAACTCGCGGAATCTGCGGCCACCGATCGTGATGCTCTGATCTGTCGCCTCAACAGCTATGCCCGACAACCGGGGGCAAACTCATGAAGCGCCGGATTCCAGGCCTACACGGTGAGCGCCAGAACTCCGAGTCTGTCTTGGAGGGCGCCTTCCTCGTCCGTGTCGATCGAGTGTTCTTTCGCTGGCATCCGCAGAGACCGTTCTACGCTCTGCGCTTTGCCATCCTCGAACCAGAAGAAAAACGCGGGCAGTTGTTCAGTGGCCGCCTCTACTGTTCCCCGAAAGCCATTTGGAAGCTGCGCTGGTTCTTGCGCGATTTCGGCTATGACCAAGACCTCATGGGCCGCGACGAAGTCGATGAAAAGGCACTGCTCCGCCTGCGCGGAGTCGTACGGATTTCCCACACGACTCTGAATGGCCGTCGCTTCCTCAACCTCAGTGGATTCGCTCCGGCGAGCGAATGGGAAGAACTCTCTCCTTCGACGGTGAGCAGAGAAGAGGTTTCCCGTGACCTTTAGCCACTCGCAGATTTCGGCCTACCTC
>Ga0307479_10000070_pt1 | contig 107152 bp, 74 predicted proteins | sample atmos_gasesECM4C_FD_203743 | JGI IMG/M metagenome (GOLD analysis project Ga0307479, IMG submission 203743) | Hardwood forest soil microbial communities from Morgan-Monroe State Forest, Indiana, United States - atmos_gasesECM4C_515 | ecosystem: Environmental > Terrestrial > Soil > Temperate... | reverse complement strand
GGAGGAGACGGCACCCAGCTGGTCAATCCCCTGGACGCCGTCCTGGCACAGGCCGAGGACCTGGTGCGCCGTCTCCGCGGGCTGCTCTTCGAGCGCCAGCCGGTGCACGTCGAGATCCAGTCGGTCATCGCCGAGCTGCTGGCCGAGCAGGAGTCGCCCGGAGAGGTCGTGCGCGGACCCGGCACCGACCCGATCAAGCCTTGAGGCGGCACGGGCGCGCTCTATTGCGGTCTAAGGCGCGCCATGCATTTCTTCTGCGGCGATCAGAGCCCTTCGGGACGGAGCTTGGCGAGAAACTCTCGTGCGGGAACCTGCTCGCATCGTTTTCCGCTCCGCTCGCACTCGTACGCCAAGCTCCGGGCGAGCTCCTCGCGGAACTCTCGGCGCAGGAAGGTAAAGATCGCCCAGTCGCCATCATGGCCCGGGATCATCAGGCCGCAGCTTCCATGGATGACGGGTAGATCCGCCAGGGAAATCTCTCGCCGAAGGAACCGGCGCAGATCGAGCTTGCCGAGCCGGGGTGGCAAAGAGCCCGGAACGGAGAGGAGGACGGTCTGAGCCTCCATGTGCCAAAGGTCGGGATGGAACAACCGGCTCGCCACCTCCGGGACGGCGGTGCTCATTAGGGCGAGCGGCGGCTCCTTGCGGCCGAGGCGCAAGGCAGACGCGAGGCGCGAACGCTCGATAGCGCGGATCGAGGCGCCTCCAATCTGAACCCAGTCTTCTTCCGCGGGAGCGTTCCCCTCCGCGAGGAACGTGAGGCTGAAGCAGGCGCATAGGATACTGGCCAGGAGCCGGGCGATCGGCTCGAATCCCTCTCCCGCATCCACCGGCGCGGCGCGCAGCCGCCAACCCAGCAGGGCCGCAGCACCTCCACCGGAAACCGGTAGAGAGACTCCCCAGTCCCCGTGATGCGGATCGCGGACGAAAACGAGGGCTCCCAAGTTATCCACCACAGGAAGCGCTCACCTCCGGGGGGCCGGCACTTCCGGCAGGGGCTCGAAATAGGTCTCTTTCACCCAGTCGTAGACCTTGGTCGTTGCCCAGGAACTGGCGTTGTAGCCTCCGACACCTCCCACGATAGTGCCGATGAGGCCCCCGATTGCGGTACCAACGGCCGTACCGCCAACGGGTTCGATCGCCGTACCGATGCCCCCTCCGATCTCGGCAAAGCTGGCTCCCAAAGCTTCGGCTCCCGCCCAGGCTCCCGTCCAACCCGAGGCTACTCGGGCGACCTGGCGCCAGCGCTCCTTCGCGACGACGATCGAGTAAGCGTCCGCGACGGCGCCCGCCACGAGGAACACCCTGCCCGCATAACGGAAGAACTTCGCTCCTGTATAGAGAGCCTCGCCAACCTGGCCTGCGGGCGTGTGGTCAGCGATACCGAAAAAATCATAGGTCCCCTTCTGGTTCCAGTGATAATCGATCTTCCCAGTGACCGTGTTCCACCCGTAGTCGAGGCGGAGAGCACGTTTGCCATCCGCGCTCTGGAAGAAGAGGGCCGATGTCGAGCCCTTCCAGTTGATCGCCTTCAACTCGATGGCAAGGCCATTGCTCCCCGGGATCGGGATGCGGATGACGGAACCGATCCCGATTCCCACTCCGACCGAGCCTGTGGAGATGACGTGATCGCCATCGGATGAAGCTTGCTGGACAGGGGGGGTGGGACCCGTTCGAAAATCGCTGGCCAGGTAGGAGCTGCGCGCGGATGAAAGTTTCGGGGGTAGACCGAGGGGTTGATTCACTCCCGGGACGCCGCAGCGCTGGCGTGGGGCGTTTCCGCCATTTCCCAGATTGTGCCTCCGCCCTCTCATTCCTTCCTCCTCATGAAAGCGGACAGCCGCGTCTACCGCCGCAGCGCGTCGTCGAGGTAGGCGGCGGCGCGCAGGTCGAGGTGCATGAGCTTGCGGCGCAACGCCTCGACGACCGGACGGACCGCCTCCGGGTCCGGCGGGCCGCCGCGCTTGGCGGGCCGCGAGTAGGAGACGATGAGCGCCTGGTAGAGCTCGACCGCGGTCTCCGGCTCCCAGTCGGAGAAGCTGAAGCGCTCGGTCTCGGTCTCCAGCAGCTCGAGGAGGGCCCGGGCCCAGGCGACCTGGCCGGCTTGCAGGCAGAGCCGGCCGGCGGCGAGCCGCGTGCGGAAGCGGGAGCGGGGCCCCGGCGCGCGCTCCACGGCGGCCTGCAGGCGCTCGAAGGCATCGGCGAGCTGCTGGCGGCCGAGGAGGTCCTGGATCGCCGCCGCCTCGGCGGCCGAAAGGGCAGTCCCCTCGTCCGCCGCGGCTCCGGAGCGCGCAGGCAGGCCGGCAACCGCCTCGCCGGCCGAGCTGCCGGAGAGCCCCGCGAGCCACTGCCGCGTCGCCTCGGTGGCGAAGGGGGCGCGGTCCGAGAACGACAACCCCGGCAGATTGGGGAAGCGCGCCAGCAGCTGCGCGATCTCGTGCTGCACCGCCGCGGCGGTGCGCGCGCCGGCCTCGGGGTCGAGGCGCTCGAGCGCGGTCACGGTGTAGCGCTGGAGGTCGAGCCAGAAGGCGCCGGCCCCTTCCTGGAAGGCGCCCTCGCTGGCGTTCAGGAGGTCGGCCCACTGCTCGCCCTGGAACAGGCCGTCGAGCGCCGTGCGCTGCTGCGGGCGCGGCGGTGGCACCCGCGTGACGCCGGTCGCGGGATCGGCAGGCGGCGGCGAGGCGAGGGTGTCCCACCGCACGGCGCGCAGCAGCCGGTAGGGCAGGACGGAGAACGGCTGGGTCTGCCGCAGCGCCGGAATGAGGACCAGCATGCGGTCCACGATCTCGCCGGCCGTGGCATCGGCGGCAAGCGGCGCGGCGGCGGGAAGTGGCGGAGGCGGTGCGGTGCCGGCGCCGGCGCCGCCACCGGCGCCGGCAGCCGGTGCGGCAGGCCCGGCGGTCCGCTGGGCGCCGAGGGCCGTGCTCTCCGCCGCCGCCGCCGCGGGTGCGGCCCCGCCGCCGGCCGCCTGGGCCCCGGCCGGAGGCTGCACCTTCTCGAGATGCGTGCCGAGCGCCTTGATCAGGTCGCCGAGCGACGGCGCCTCGTGCAGCAGCCGCGCCTTGATCGTCTCTTGCAGGGCCGCCAGCTGGTCCCGCAGCGGCGCGAGCAGGCCAGCCTCGGCCACCACCGGCTGCCGCTCTTCCATGAACGGACCGAGACGGGTCACCAGCCACTCGAGCGCCGCCACCCGGTTGCGCGGCCGCGCCGCGGGCGGATAGATGCCCTCCCAGTCGGCACCGCAGAATTTCTCCAGGATCGCCAGGCCATCGGCCAGGCCGCCGTAGCCGTCGAGATGGAAGAGCGCCAGGGTCAGATAGGAGGCGACGGTCAAGTCCTTCGAGCGGCCGGCCAGGATGGCGACGGCGTGCAGCCGGATCGCCTTCCAGTCGATCGCCCCTTCGCTCGAGCTCATCGCGGTGAGCTTCTGCACCTCGGCCCGCAGCTCGAGGTAGACCGCATCGTACTTGACGTCGTCGCCGAACGGCTGGCCGCCCGGGAACGGATCGAGGCAGCGCTGCAAGTCGGCGCCGAGGACGTGTGCCATGGTCTCAGCCTCCAAGGGACGCCAGGACGCCTGGGTCCAGCAGCGCCGCCAGCGGGCGGGCCAGCAGCTCGTCGACCAGGGACCGATCGGCAGGCGGATGGTCGGGCAGGCGTGGCACGTCGCGCCGGAGATCCTCGGCGTGCTCGTAGTGCGGCGGGTCGGGATGCAGGACCAGGACGTCCTCGGGCCGCAGGTCGCGCGCGAAGAGCGCCATGCCCGCCGTCATGCCCGCCGTCACGCCCGCCGTCACGCCGGCCGCCACGCCGTCATCCTCGCGGGCGGCGAGGGCGACCGGCAGCAGGCAGTTGAGCGGCGCGCTGCCGTGGCCGAGCGCGACGCCCCAGATCTCGGCCTGGCGCAGCGCCGGCAGCAGCGGCGACACCGGGAGGCGGCATGCGAAGGGCGGCGCCGCGGCGCCCGCACGCGCCCGGACGCGGCCGAGAAATGCGAGCAGGGCCGAGCCCTTGCGGGCCGCGGCCTCGTCCTCGGGCCCGCCGAACAGCGACGCCGCGAAGCTGCCGACGGTGATCTCGCCAGCCTCGCGCCGCAGCTGCTCCAGCAGCTCGCCCTGGCTCTCGACCCGCAGCGTCAACGTCGCGGCCCGCACCTGCCGGTAGAACTCCTCGGCTCCTGCCGCGCCGGCCACCTGCAGCCGGAGAGCCGCCGCCGCCGGCATCAGCTGCGCGAGCACATGCAGCTCGGCGAGCGGCCCGACGCCCCGGGGCAACGCCACGAACAAGGCGAAGGGGAAGCGCCGCAGCTCTCCCTGGTCGTGGCTCCCCCATAGACAACCGGCGAGGCGCCCCGGCGCGCCGCTCCAACCCAGCACGAAACCGTGACCGGCGATGGGATGGTGGGCGCTGCAGACCTCGTCCGCCTCCCAGAAACGGCTGAACCCGCGGTCGAGCCACTGCCGGAACGCCTGGGCCTCGCCACCGCTCATCCCAAGGCGCAGGAAATCCTTGTAGACCGGCAGCTTGCCGTAGGCCGAGAACGAGAGGAGCAGCGTCCGCCGCCGCCGCGAGCCCAGGAGGCGGCCGAGGCCCCCGAGCAGCGAGATCCGCTCGGAACTAGGGGACATCGCCTTCGTCGGGCAGCACGTCGGGCAGGGCACGGTCGAAGGTGAGCTCGAACTGGCCGTCCAGCCTGGTTTGCGGCTGCTGGAAGTCCGGCAGCTTCAGGCGCACCGTCCAGACGCGGCCCGCCTCGCGCGGCCTGCCGGTGCTCGCGAGATGCACGAAGTAAGGGATCTTGAGCGGTCCGCCGCGCAGGGTCAACCGGCCGGTCCAGCCGTCCCTGTCCTCGTTGCGTCCCACGACCGACGTCGGACGCTCCTCGAGCGCCAGCGGCAGGGTCAGCACCCGCACGCGGTTGGCATCGGTCGAGGGCCGCAGCGGGTTGGCGCCGAAGAAGTCGACCTGGCTCATCCGCTCGCCGAGGAAGACCTGGGGGGGCGCGCTCGAGCGATCGACCAGCTTGACCCTGAGCTGCTGTCCGGTGCCGCCGCCGGCGCCCTTCTCGGCGTAGAGGAAACGCTGCCACTGGCGCAGGACGCGCAGCCGCTCCTTGTCGGCGCCGACGAAGTCGATGATCTTTTCCTTGCCGTCGACCAGCGGATCGAGGGCAAAGTCGGTGAACAGGCTGTCGAGGCTCCCGCCCTCGAAGAAGAGGCGGTCGATGGCATCCAGGCTCGCCGTCTGGAGGTCGAGCGTGTCGCTGACCTCGCGCACGTGGGCGTCCCGCGACTCGTCCACCCACGCTCCCGATCCGCGCGCAAAGCCCTGGCTGTAGCTCTCCTGCTGCCGGCGCAGCTGGCGCGGGCTGATGAACGGGTAGCGGCCGCCGCAGCACTGGGCGACGCGGCCCCAGAAGCCGCGCGCACGGTCGACGAAGAGGGGGCGGATCTCGGCGCTGAGCAAGGCGGCGCCGTGGGCTTCGACCGCGGCCATGCGCGCCGCCGCCGGGTTGCCGCGCAGGCGCAGGTTGCCGGTGAAGGCATGGAAGTCGGCCAGCGAGGTGGCGTCCTTTCCCAGGGCGAGCTGGCGCCAGGCCTTGAGCGCGTCGCTCTCGAGGCCCGCCACGCAGCGTTTGAACAGGGTGGCCGCGTTCACCAGCTCCTCCGGCAGGCGGGCCGCCGGCCGGCTGGCGCTGGCGGCGCGGGCGCGCTCGCGCTGGTTGAAAGCGGTCACCAGCGGCGTCAGGCGCTGGTTGGTGGCGGCGTAGCGGGACAGTGCGTCGGCAGACAGTCCGATGGCAGCGCCGGCGGCGGGAGCGGGGGCTGGCGCGCCGCCGGCCGCAACCGGCTCCCAGCTCTGGATGTCGCGCACGAAGTCACGCCAGGCGCGGGCGCCGCTCGCCCGCGCCGGCACGGCGAAACGGTCTCCGCCGCCGCCGCCGCCACCACCCCCACCGGCCCCCCTTTCCCGATCGACGAACTCCTTGAGGTAGTTGTAGACGGCATCGTCGATCCTTGAAGCCGGTGTCCGCACGTCCGGCAGGCCTCCCACCGGCTGCGGCAGGACCCTGGCCCACTGCAGGAGGTCGTTGGCCGGCGGCACCAGGTCGTCGGCGTGCTTGAGATAGAAGCAGTTGCTGCAATCGAGACGGAAGGCGTCGGTGAAGTAATCGGCGGCCGGCGGCAGCAGGCGCAGCGCGAAGGCGAGCTCGCCGATCTGGCGCGTCTTGGCTGCGCCTTCCGCCAGCCGGAAGCCCTGGTCGGCGCTCGCCGACAGCTTGGCAAGGCCATCGGCAGGGGAGAGGAAGCGGGTGCCCTCCTGGCCGCGGAAATCCTGGATGAGCTTGACCCTCTCGCTGTCCCCCTGCTGGCCGAGGAGGGCCTGGTGGAAGTCCTCGCGGTCCTTCTGCACCTGCTGAGGCGCGGCGAGGGCGCCCAGCGGCACCAGCGCATCGCGCACCTGGCCCGCGCCGGGCGACCAGGCGAGCGGTGCACCGTTGCCGCCCGGGCGCTCCTGGTACAGGTAGCGGTATTGCGCGCGGCCCTGCTGCAACGCCGTCCAGTCGGCGGGGATCTTGCCGCACAGATCCGCCTGCTCCGTCGGCGAGGCGAGATCCTTGGCGATGCGGACCAGGTCGGCATAGTCGGCCTGGCAGTTGTGCGACCATTCGTCGGCGGTGCGCCCGGGCCGGCGGTCTCCCGAGGCCTCCGGGCGCTCGCTGCGCAGGTGTGCCGCCTCCTGATCGAAGTTGTCCTTGAAGCGCTGTGCCAGGTCGGCGAAGCGAGCGAGGGCCGCTCCCGCTCCCGCCGGTGCCGGCGTCGGGGCAGATCCGGCAGCGGGCGCCGGCGCTCCGGCGCCGGCCGGCGCCGCCCCCGCCCCGCCGGCCGTTCCCTGGGCGCCGCCGGTCCCTGCCATTGCCGGCGCTCCACCCGCCGGCACCCCCGGCGCGAAGCTCGCCGGCGCCACGCCCGGCGCCCCCGCCCCCGCCGGCGAGCCGGCCGCGAGGTCCAGGCCCAGCATCTCCTCGTAGAGAGACTTGAAGGCGCGGAAGTGATCGTCCGCGACGAAGTCCCAGCGCGCCAGGTTGCGCAGGCTCCAGTAGTCGCGGAAAGCCGCGTGCGCGTCGGCAGGCTCGGGCACCTCCACACGGCTGAGGTCGGGATGGGTGGCGAGCGCTTCCTTGAACGTGGCGTCCATGGCCACCGGGTCGGCGGTCTTGAGCCAGCCGTCCAGCTGCCGGCCCTGGGGATCGGTGGCCGGAACGGCCCGGCAGTAGGCGAGCAGGGGCGCGATGCTGAGACCGGCTTGCAGGGTTGCCGCATCGCTGTCCCGCGGTGCCCGCTTCATCTGCCGGAAGCGCAGCACCTGCTCGAAGCCAGCGAAGAAGTCCGGGTAGGCCTTGGGGTGGGACTGCAGGTCGCGGGAGCGCGCCACGAACGAGGCGAGCAGCGGTCCCAGCACCCCCCGCTGGAACAGCTGGGCCTGGATCGCCGGCACCAGCTCCTCGGTGATCTCGTTGTGCTCGCCGCCACGGAACAGCGCGCGCATCGTCCAGCGGCTCTCGCCCAGGTTGCGCTTGTGCTGCTCGAATTCCTGGATCAGGCCGAGCGCGGTGACGGCGTCGCAGTCGCCGCTCCCCGTGCCGGCGGCCGAGCCGGGCGCGCCGAGGCAGTCGCGGCTGTGCTTGACCGTGGAGTTCACCGGCTGGATGACGCGGTAGAGGTTGAGCCCCGCCGGCACGATGGCGAGCAGGAACAGCGCCGCCAGCGCGACGCTCAAGCCGCGCAGCGCCCAGCGGTAGCCGGCGTCCCGCTTGACCGCGGCGCGGGTGGGCGCGATCAGGCCCTGCTCCGGGAACAGCTTCTTCTCGTAGAAGTCGCGGATGAAGAAGGCGCGCGACTTGGCGAAGACCTGCTCCAAGTCCTCGAGCACGCCCTGCGGATCGCCGACCTGCACGCGCAGCAGGTCGCGGCAGGCGCGGGCGATCGGGCGCCCCTGCTGCACGCCGCTGGTCAGGTAGAAACCGCGGAACAGGAACGGCTCGTCGAAGCGGGTGGCGGTGAAGATCGTATGCAGATAGTTGGCCAGCGGCTCCTTGAGCGATGCGAGCTCCTCGGGGAAGACGAACAGCTTGTCGAGCAGCGAGGTGTTGTCCTCGTCCTTGAGCAGCCGCAGCCGCAGCTTCTCCATGCGGCCGACGATCTCGTCGAAGATGCCGACAAAGGCCTTGAGGTCCCAGGCTTCTTCGGGCGGCCCGGGATTCGACCAGCCGAACAGCTGGCGCTGGTCGGCCGGGTCGAGCTTGGAGAAGAACTCGGTGAAGCCGAGGATGCGGTCCGCCTTGGTCACCAGGATGAACACCGGGACGCGGATCGCCAGCACCTTCTGCAGGTGGAGGAGCTTCTGGCGGATGTTCTTGGCCTTGCGCTCCTGCTCGTCCGCCGGGTCCTCGACCAGGCTGGTTGCCGGGATGACGACGATGACGCCGTTGATCGGACAGTGGCGGCGGTGGCGGTGCAGCAGCTTGAGGAAGGTGTTCCACTCCTGCTGATCGGGGGCGCTCTCTTCCTGGAAGGTGAAGCGGCCGGCGGTGTCCAGGATCACCGCCTCGTTCGAGAACCACCAGTCGCAGTTGCGCGTGCCGCCGGCGCCGGACAGCGCGTCGGCCCCCACCGGGAACTCCAACCCCGAGTTCTTGAGCGTCGTGCTCTTGCCGGATTGGGGCTCGCCGATCAACAGGTACCAGGGCAGCGAGTAGATCGACATCCCGGCCTCGCGCAGCTGGCGCACCGCCAGCTGCCACTTCTCGGCCAGCTCGCGCAGCGCCTCGCGGACCTCCTCCTTGCCCACTCCCGCCTGCCGCGTGTTGAGGCCGAGCCCGCCCTCGAAGTCGCGCGCCCGCTTCTTGTCCTGGCCGCGGCGGAGGCTCTCGAAACCCCAGAGCAGCAGGAAGACTCCGAGCATGACGGCGATGAGGATCCACGATCGATTGCCCATGCCGAGCGCGCGGCCTACCGCGTAGGCGAGCCCGGTGCAGACGAAGAAGGTGCCCAGCCAGCGCATCGGCCGGGGGATGGCGCGCAGGACGTTGATGAGCTCTTCCATGGGACCTCGAATCAGAGATGAGCGATGGCGCGCAGGTCGGAGACGGCGTTGCCCCAGACGGCCCAGGCGACCAGCCAGTAGGCGGCGATGAGACCCAGCCCGACGATGGCGACGCGCACCAGCGTCACCGCGGGCGAGATCCGCCGCTGCGGCCGCGGCGTGACGTGGTAGGCCGCGGGAGTGAGCCCGCGCTGCGCGTCGGCGAGGTGGTCGCTCAGCTGGCGGTAGAGCTTGCTGCGGATCTCCGCCAGCTTTTCGGGTTTGCGATGATAGGTGCCGCGGACGCCGAGCGAGATGGCGACGAACAGGATCGCCGCGAGCTCCACCTCCTCGTAGTGCAGCTCGGAGGCGATCTGGAAGATCTTGTCGCCGCCGATGTTGGTGTGGAAGTACTTCTCCTCGAGCAGGTGGTCGTGCTGCCACGAGTTGGCGTGCTCCCAATCGGAGTTGAGCAGGATCTCGTCGGTGAGCACGAGCAATGGGTACTTGGCCTTGTCGTACAGCGCCTCGAGGCGCGGATCGTTGCGCGCCCGGCGCTCCATCTGGGCGAGCAGCGTCTCGAGGTCGCCCAGCACCATCGCCTCACTCACCTGGTAGCGCTTCTGCACCTTGCGGCGGAAGGAGACGAGGAAGAGCAGCAGCGGCGAGGCCAGCTCGACCAGCTCGCTCGTGTAATCGCGGGTTCGTTCCATGACCACGTCCTCTCCGTCAGCGCCTGCCCGCGGCGCCGCCGCCCTCGGCCTTGAGGATGATGAATAGACAGAACCGCAGCCGCGGATCGATGGCGCCGGAGATCGCCATCTCGCGGCTCCGCGCGACTCCTTCCCAGTAGGGCCCTTCCTGGGCAATGGAGAAGTAGTGCAGGTTCTCGCGCGCCGGCAGCCCGCCGGGGGTTCGTTTCAACAGGTCGATGTCGAGCCCGAACAGGCGCCGTTGCTTGAGCAGCGGCAGATCGGCAGCGGTGCCGATCTTGGCGGTCTCGATCCGGGCCAGGATCTCGCGGTCGGACAGGTCGCTTTCGATCGCGAGGTAGGTGGTGCTCTCGCGGCCCAGCCACTCCTCGCGCAGATGCGCGACGAGGAGGTCGCCCGTCAGCGTGAAGTCGACGCGCACGAAGCGTCCGGAGAGGATGCGCTCGAGCAGGCGCTCGAGCGTATAGGCGAGCGTCTGGAAGCACTCGCCCAGGCGGTCGTGGTCATAGAGCGGCACCGCCAGCGCCTCGGCCTCGCTCTCGTCGGCGAAGATCGACAGCTCCCCGGCCAGCCGCGACAGCTCGAAGTAGAGGTGGAAGGGATGCAGGCCCGGCGCGCCGACCAGTTGCCTGAGGACGTGGAGGAAGCTGCCCACGATCTGGAGCTTGAAGACCGGCTGCCAGCCGCCCGTGCCCTCGGTGTCCAGCACGATCCTGCCTTCCGTCAGCTCGGCGCGCAAAAAGCGATACTTCGCTTCGACGCGATGCAGGACCTCTTCGCCGATCTTGACCAGCGGCGGCCAGGCGCCGATGTCGAGGACCGGCGGTATGAACGTGGGCGCCAGCGCCGGCGCGTTGGCGCCGAAGCCGGAGCGCTGCAGCCAGGCGACCGGCAGGCTCTCGAATCCCTCGCGGCTCTCCTCGCCGAAGAAGAAGCGGCCGTTCAGGCGGCGGATCTCGACCGGCTGCTGCGCGCCGCCCAGGTTCTCGTCGGCGGCCTCCACCGTGCCCACCCGGTAGCGCAACTCCTGCCCGCCGGCGGCCGCGGTCGGACCGGCGGTGTTGGCATCCCCCTCGCGCAGCAGGGGCACGCCGAAGTAGACCGCCAGCCGGCCGTCGGCCAGGTTCAGTGCCTCCTTGAAATCGCGGGGCGGCAGCTCCAGGTTGGCCGGCAACGACACGCGCGTGCCGTCGCGCAGCACCGCTTTGAGGCGCCGCAAGGAGAAGGTGAAGGTGCCGAGCGCGTCCTCGGCGACCTCGATCTCGACGAGGCCCCAGAAGAAAGGCTGCATCCCCTGCCAGGCGTCGGCCACCATGCCGGAGACCTGGCGGCTATACATCTGCAGATGCTGCGGCCGGAGGAACATCCCCTCCGACCAGTGGACCTCGGGCACACTGCGCACGCCTAACGCCCCTTCTCGACGACGAGCACGGTGTCGTGCACCTGCACCCGCAACGTCTTGCCCCGCCACTCGCCCTTCCCGAGGAACTGGATGGAGCCGCGGGAGGTGTCGCCGCCGGCGGACTTGTAGTCGGCGATCACGGCCAGGACGTCGTAGCCTTTGCGGGGCTCGATCGGCACCTCCTTGGCGCAGCCGCCGGTGACGGCGACGGTCTTGGTGCGCGGCTCGAGCTGGCGCCTCAGGTCGGAGTAGAACCACTGGTCCCCGGCCTGCTTGATCTGCGGCACCTCGGCATCCGCGATCTGCACGAGGTCGACGGTGAGCAGCAGGCCATCGTTGATCCGCGGGTCGCAGTGGAAGCTGACCGACGCCGAGCCGGCGCAGCCGGTCGAGAAAGCCGCGAGGAGCGCCAGGACCGGCAGGAGCGCCAGGACCGGCAGGCTGGCGGGTGCGCGCCGGGTCGAGGGCGCGCCGGCGAGCGAACGCCGGCGGCGGAGCATGCTGCTCATGAGGGTTGCCTCCTTTTGATCATCAGCTGGAAGTGTTCGTCGGCACGCTGGCGCACGATGCGCAAGACCTCGTCCGCTGCCAGCTCAGGAGTCATCGTGCGGACCCTCTCCTTGTAGCGGTTCCACAGCTCGAGCGCTTCGAGGTTCCACAGCTTTTTGGCGGAGCTGGACTCGATGGCGGCGGGGCTCGCCTTCTTCCAGAACTCGCGGAACCAGAGCTCCGGGCCTTCGTGATAGGCGGCGACCGCCGCCACCAGCCAGGTCTCGAGCGCCATCAGGTACTCCTTGAGCGCCGGCGCCCCTGGCAGGCGCGACTCCGCGGTTTCGCGCGCCATGCGCTTGAGCGAGGTGCGGAAGCCGGGAAGGAGGAGTGTGCCGGTGGCCACGCCCTGCGATTTCAGGCCCTGAACCGCGCCGGCGATGAAGAGCTCGACCGCGCAGGCGAAGGCGAGAGTGTCGAGCAGGAACTCGGCGGCGGCGCGGTCTTCCGCGGCAAGCGCCGCCACGGCGGCCTCCCGCTGCTCGCCCGCGGCGGTCAGCAGCAACCGCCAGGGCACCCCCGCGCTGGCGGCGCGGGCCGGGCCGGCAGTGGCGTGCACCTGGAGCTCGGCGACCTCGCGGCGCAGCCGGGCAACCAGGGCCTGGTCGGCGACGGCGGCGCCCTCTTGCACCGGGAACAGCCGCCGGAGCTGTGCGAGAAAGGGCACCCGCCCGCTTGCCGGCAGCTGAGCGACCTCCTGCATGAGTTGCTGGCGCATCGCCAGGCGCCGCTCCTCGGGGACGGCAAGATGGTAAAGGGCGGCGACACCCTCGAGGCCGCGGGCAACCTCCTGGGCGCGAGCGTCGATCACCGGGTCGCCGCTCGTCACCGGCATGCCGCCGGCACGGGCCGGCGCCGCCGCACCCGGTTGCCGGGTGGGACGGCTGGCTGCCGGGGGTTCCGCGAGCGTGAATTCGCGGGCCACCGCCGCGGCGATCCCCTGGCGCTCGAGGAGCTCGCGCGGCCGGTTGGGCGGTCCGGAGAAGTAGGCCCACAGCGTGTCGGCAGGGCGGATCAGCGGGCTCGAGGCCCGCTCCGCATGTTCCTCGGCGAGGAGCAGCAGGCGCAGCAGGCGCGGCGTGCAGACGAGCTCGTCCCCGAAGGCCACCTCGACGTCGACGAGCGAATCCTGGAGGCGCTGTCCGATCCACTCCCGGCCGGCGGGCCAGTGATCGTTGCGGTGCAGGGTCTGCAGCAGGAAATCGCTGCCGACCGGGCCGCCTCCCCGCGCCAGCAGAGGCAGCTCGGGATTCATCAGGGTCAGGCCCAGGAAGAGGTGGCGATCGGAGATGAAAGACCGCTTCTCGGTCGCCGCCAGCGCGACCGCAGCGCCGAATGCCGCGCTCATCTCGGGGGCGAAGGCCGCGGCCAGCCGGGCAATCTCGGCGCGGATGTCGGCGGCGGCGGGAAGGTAGCTCTCGTCCTCCTGGCGCTGCGAACAACGGATCACGGTGTTGCCTGTGACGAGGTCGCAGTCGAGCCGCAGGGGCCGCGGCGCCGTGACGCGGCCGTCTGCGAGCCAGGTCCCGTTGGTGCTGCGCAGGTCTTCGAGCTGCCAGACCGCGGCGTCGCCGGTGCGGCTCAGCCGGGCGTGCTCGCCGGAGACCGAGCGGTCCGAGTGCAGCTCGAGGTCGTTGCCCGCCAGGCGGCCGATCCGCACCTGTGCCGAGGCGCCACAGAGGATGGCGCCGTCCATCGGGCCTTCCACCACCTCGAGGGCAATTCCTGCAACACCGGCGGCAGACGCACGCGCTTTCCGCACGGACGTAGTGGCATCGGCTTCACGCCGACGCATGGTGACGCTCTTGGCGCTGGCACCTATCGACACGCGCGACCGACCTCACTTGCGAATGGTCTGCTTACAATTTAATCAGAAAGCGATGAGCTTCGCAATGCCGCGGCCGCGGCGTGGGCCCGGGACGTGATGCCGCCCCACGGGCCCAGGTCCCCAGCCGTGCCAGGGCGCGGCCAGGCCGGAGATGTCAGCTGCCGTGACCGCCGGTCTCGTGGTGGGCCGCCACCACGCGGACCCGCTGGCCCTCGACCAGCGAATCGGGGGGGCTGTCGATGACGCGCTGCCCGGCGCCGAGGCCGGCGACCACCTCGACCTCGTTGCCGAAGTCCCTGCCGGGGCTCACCTGGGTGAGATGCACCCGGTCCGCGGCATCGACGGTGGCGAGGCGCAGGCCCTCGGACTGGAAGATCAGGGCGCTCACCGGCACCACCAGGGTGCGGGCCGCCGCCGCCAGCTCGAGATGGACCTGCGCGTAGGCGCCAGGCAGCAGCTCGCCGGCGCCGTTGTCCACGTCCACCTCGGCGCGCAGGGTCCGGCTCGCGACGTCGATGGCGTTGGCGTTGCGCACCAGCTTGCCGGGGAACCGCCTGCCCGGCGCCTCCGCCAGCGTCAGGTAGGCGTGCACGCCAGGCAGTGCCGCCCCGGAGTAGACCTGCGGGACGTTGACGTAGACCCGCAGGGTGCGGGTGGCCGCCACGTGGAACAGCTCGCGCGCCGCTCCCGAGCCGGTGCCGGGATCGATGAGCTGGCCGACGTCGGTGTTGCGGGCGGTGACGACGCCGTCGAAAGGCGCGTAGATCTTCTCGAAGGATTGCAGCTGCTCGAGCCGCTTGACGTTGGCCTGCGCGGAGTTGACCATCGCCCGCTTGGCCTTGGCGTCGCCCAGGGCGTTGTCGAGGTCTTGCTGCGACACGGAATCGGTCTTGCGCAGCTCGACGTAGCGCGCGGCGATGACCTCGGCCAGCTCCGAGTTGGCGCTGGCGGTGGCGAGGTCGGCGCGCGCCTGGTCGAGCTGGCGATCGACTTCCGGCGTCTCGATCTCCGCCAGCAGCTGGCCCTGCTTGACCCGTGCGCCGATGTCCGCAAACCAGCGCCGCAGGTAGCCGCTGGTGCGGGCGAAGATCGGTGCGTCCTCCCAGGCCTGGATCGCGCCCGGCAGCACGATCTCCTGCGCCGCTGCGCCCTGCCGCGGCACGATCACCGTGACGGCGGGGACGGCGCTCTCCCGGGTCTGCCTGGCGAGGGCGGCCTCGGCGCGCATCCGCGGCACGATGCCGGCGGCGGCCAGACCGGCAGCGGCCAGCACGCCGATCGCCAGCAGCACCTTGCCGCGTGAACGTGCGACCGGTTCGTGCCGGGGCGGCGGGCCGGCGGGCCCTCCGGGCGGCCCTGGCGTGTCGGGCCGGCTCATCGCCCGCCTCCCACCGCCACCGGCAAGGCTGCCGGGCGGGGCGCGGCGGCCGGATGCGCCTCGCCGGTGTCGGCATCGAGGGCATCGCGTGTGTCGCGGCCGCCAGCCGCGCCGGGTCCGTCACCGGCCGCACGGCGTGCGTCGGCCGAGCGGTGCATGACGCTGAACAGCGCCGGCACGAAGGTCAGCGTCGCCACCGTCGCCAGCACCAGGCCGCCGATCACGGCGCGCCCGAGCGGCGCGTTCTGCTCGCCGCCGTCGCCCAGGCCCAGCGCCATCGGCACCATGCCGATGATCATCGCGAGGGCGGTCATCAGCACCGGCCGGAAGCGGGTGAAGCCGGCCGACCTCGCCGCCTCGGCGGCGGTGGCGCCGGCCGCCAGCTGCTCCTTGGCGAAGCTGACCACCAGGATGCTGTTGGCGGTGGCCACGCCCATGCACATGATCGCTCCCGTCAGGGCCGGTACGCTGAGCCGTGTCCAGGTCAGGAACAGGAACCAGACGATGCCCGCGAGCGCTGCCGGCAGCGCGGCGATGATGATGAACGGATCGAGCCAGGACTGGAAGTTGACGACGATCAGCAGGTAGACCAGCACGATCGACAGCACCAGGCCGCCGAGCAGCCCGAGGTAGGACGCGCGCATCGTCTCGATCTGGCCGCGGACGATGACCTGGGTGCCGCGCGGCAGCTCCTTGCGGTCGGCGGCGACGATGGCGTCGACCTGCCTGGCGACGTTGCCGAGGTCGGTCCCTTCCACCGCGCCGTAGATGTCGAGCACCGGCTGGACGTTGTAGTGGCTGACGGTGCCCTGCTCCGTGCCGCGCACGACCGATGCGACGTTGCCGAGGATCTGAGGCGGTGCCCCCGTGTCGCCGGTGACCGGGATGTTCAGCAGGTCCTGCAGGCTGTTGATGCGGTATTCCGGCGACTGCACGGCCACACTGTAGCTCACTCCGGTCTGCGGGTTGAGCCAGAACGTCGGCGAGGTCTGGAAGCTGCCGCTGAGCGCCACCAGCAGGTTGCCCGCGACGTCGCGTTGCGAGTAGCCGACCTGCTGGGCCCTGGTGCGATCGACCACCACCTCGAGCTTGGGGTTGTCGAACGGCTGATGGATCCGCAGGTCGGTGGTGCCGGGGATCTTGCGCACCTGGGCAAGCATCCGGCGTGCGTATTGCCGGTTCGCCTCCAGGTTGTTGCCGATGACCTGGATGTCCAGCGGGGCGGGCAGGCCGAAGTTGAGGATCTGGCTCACGATGTCGGTCGGCAGGAAGTAGAAGCCGATGTTCGGGAACTCGGCGGCCAGCTTGGCGCGCACCGCGCGCATGTAACCGGCGGTCGGGTGATGGTGCTCGGCGAGCGAGACCAGGACGTCGGCGTCGCTCGGACCGATCGGCGCCGAGTTGCTGTAGGACAGGTTGATGCCGCTGTAGGGCACGCCGATGTTGTCGATGATCGTCAGCAGCTCGGATTTCGGCACGACCTCGCGGATGGCCTGGTCGATCTGGTCGCACAGCCGGGCGGTTTCCTCGATGCGGGTGCCGGTGCGCGCGCGGACGTGCAGCTTGAACTGGCCGCCGTCGACCTTGGGGAAGAAGTCCTGCCCCAGCCAGGGCAGGAGGACCGCCATGGAGACCAGGCAGAAACCGAGGAACGCCAGCAGGAACGCGGTCCGGTGCTCGATGCAGGCGGCGAGGATCTCCTTGTAGCCGCCGCGCAGGCGCTCGAACCGCCGCTCGAAGCCCTGCTGGAAGCGCACCAGCGGGTTGCGGCTCTCGTGCCGGCGCCGCTCCTCGGCTGGGGAGTGGGCGCGCAGCAGGTATTTCGCCATCGTCGGCACCAGGGTGCGCGACAGGAAGTACGAGGCCAGCATGGCGAAGACCACGGCTTCCGCGAGCGGCACGAACAGGTAGCGCGAGACCCCGGACAGGAAGAACATCGGCACGAACACGATGCAGATGGCGAGTGTCGAGACGAAGGCGGGGACCGCGATCTGCGAGGCGCCGTCGAGGATCGCGCGCTCGGTCTCCTTGCCCTGCTCGAGGTTGCGGTTGATGTTTTCGATCTCGACGGTGGCGTCGTCCACCAGGATGCCGACGGCGAGGGCCAGGCCGCCCAGGGTCATGATGTTGATGGTCTCGCCCAGGGCGCTCATGACGATCACCGAGACCAGGATCGACAGCGGGATCGAGACGGCGATGATCAGCGTGCTGCGCCAGCTCCCCAGGAAGATCAGGATCATCACCGCCGTCAGGCAGGCGGCGATCACCGCCTCGCGCATGACGCCGTCGACGGCGCTGCGGACGAACAGCGACTGGTCCACCAGCGGCTGGATGCGCAGCTGGGGCGGGAGCGTCGCGGCGACCTGCGGCAGCTGCTCGCGGACGCGCCGGATGATGTCGAGGGTCGAGGCGTTGCCCGACTTGAGGATGGTCACCAGGGTCGCGCGCTGCCCGTCCACGCGCACGATGTTGGTCTGCGGCGGAAAGCCGTCGCGGACGTGGGCGACGTCGTGCACGTAGATGGTGGCGCCGTTCACCGTCTTGATCGGCAGGTCGTTCAGGTCCTGGATCGAGCTGGGGCTGCTGTTGGTCTCCACCTGGTACTCGAGGCCGCCGATCTTGGTGGTGCCGGCCGGCAGGATCAGGCTCTGCACGTTGAAGGCGTTCACCACGTCGGACGGCGCCAGGCCCTTGGCCTGCAGCGCTGCGTCGTCGATGTCCACCTGCACCTGGCGCATCTTGCCGCCGTAGGGATAGGGAATGGCGGCGCCCTGCACCGTCGCCAGCTGGGTGCGGATGAAGTTGATCGCGAAGTCGTTGAACTGTTGCTCTGAAAGGCCCTCTCCGGACAGCGCCAGCTGCAGGATCGGCACGGAGGAGGCGTTGTAGGTGATCACCAGCGGCGGCGCGGTGCCGGGCGGCAGCGAGTGCACCTGGGCCTGCGAGATGGCGGTGACCTGGGCGACCGCGGACGCGATGTTGGCGTGCGGCTGGAAGAAGATCTTGACCACCGAGGTGCCGGCAAGGGTCTGCGACTCGATGTGCTCGATGTCGTTGACGGTCGTGGTGAGGCCGCGCTCGAAATTGCTGACGATGCGGTTGGCCATCTCCTGCGGCGACATGCCCGTGAAATGCCAGAGCACGGTGACGATGGGGATGTCGATGTTGGGGAAGATGTCGGTCGGCGTCCGCTGGACCACGATGGGAGCCAGGATCAACAGCAGCAGCGCCAGCACCACGAAGGTGTAGGGGCGCCGCAGCGCCAGGCGGACGATCCACATGCTTTTCTGCTCCTCGTAACGGGCGGCAGGGCCGGCCGGGCGAGCGCGCCTCCGCCGTGCGCCGGCTCCGGTCTGGCAGTGAAACGCCGCGGCGGGCCGCTTCGTTCCCCCGCGCCCCGGCATCGAGACGGCCAGCGATCATAGCGCCGCCGGCAGACTCCGCGCGAGCCGCCGGTGCCGCCGTTGCCGCCGCGGCCGGCGCCGGCGCGACGGCCGTCCACGCCGGCAGGCGCCGCCGTCACCCCACGCAGACTGCCGGACGCCTGCGCGGCTGCCGCCGGGCGGCCATCGGCCAGCGGCTGACGGGCGTAAGACACTGAAAAAACTGTGCTTGTGGTGCCGCCGAGGGCGGCCGAGGGGAGCGGTGCGGAAGTTGCACTGACCGGGCATGGGCCCCGAAACGGAGCCCTTTTGGTCAAGGAGAAGACATGAAAACGTCAACCAGATGGTATGCGATTCCGGCGCTGGTCATGGGCGCCGTCTTGGGTACGGCGATCGCCGCCGGTGCGGTGGCCGAGCACCCCGATGAGTACACCGGGAACATGGTCAACACGGTGGGCGGCGCGCGGTTCAACCAGCCGTTCGTCCTGTCCGTCGATCACTATGCGGACGACGCCGACGTCCGGCGGCTCACCGGCACCCTTGCCGCCAAGGGCCAGTATTCCCTGCGCGACGAGTTGTGGCACGAGCGCAGCGCCGGCTATCTGAGGGTCGGCGGCCGCCTCGGCTATCCGGTGGCGGCGGTGCTGTCGCAGCAGACGCCGAACGGGCGCACGCTGCACGTGGTGTTGAACCGGCCGCTCGGTGCCCGCGAGGTCCAGTACTTCACCCGCTCCTCGAAGTACCCCTTCACCGTCCTCGAGCTCAGCGTCGACAGCAACGGCAAGGGTGAAGGCCGCCTGCTCGGCGCCGCCAAGATGCAGATGCATGGCGACACCCTCGAGTTCGTGAGCCTCGGCATCCAGCCCGTCCGCCTGCTCGCGGTGCGCGCCGACTGAGGCGCGAACCGTCAGCCCCTCTCGCTGTCGAGCGTCCCCATGCTGGCGGCCGGATAACGGTCGCCAGCCGCGGCGCCCGGTGGCACCACGCGCTCGAGAGCGGCGAGGTCGGCGGCCGACAGCTCGAGGTCCAACGCCCCCAGCAGGTCCGTGAGCTGCGAGCGGGTGCGCGCGCCGGCCAGCGGCACCACGTCGTTGCCGCGGCTGAGCATCCAGGCGAAGGCGAGCCGCGGGACGGTCGCGCCCCTGGCTGCCGCCACCTGGCGGAGCGCTTCGACCAGCCGCAGGTTGTGCTCGAGGTTTCCGCCCTGAAAGCGTGGGAAGTGCGGGCGCACGTCGCCGGGGGACCGCTGCCCGAAGGCGGCGCCCTGGGCGGGCATGCCGAGCAGGCCGCGGCTCAGCACGCCGTAGGCGACCAGGGCGATGCCGAGCTCGCGCAGGGTGGGGAGGATATCCGTTTCGACCCGGCGGCTCAGCGGCGAGTATTCGATCTGCAGCGCCGCGACCGGGTGGACGGCGTGGGCGCGCCGGATGGTGGCCGCCGAAGCTTCCGACAGCCCAAGGTGCCGGACGTAGCCTGCCCGCACCAGGTCCGCCACGGCGCCCACCGTGTCCTCGATGGGCACGACCGGATCCACGCGCGCCGGTTGATACAGGTCCACGTGGTCCGTCCCCAGGCGGCGCAAGCTGTACGCCAGGAAGTTCTTGACCGACGCCGGCCGGCCGTCGAAGCCGATCCAGGCGCCGTCGGGAGCGCGCTGGGCGCCGAACTTCACCGCCAGGAAGACGCGCTCGCGCCTGCCGCCGGCGAGCGCCTGGCGCAGCAACAGCTCGTTGTGACCCATGCCGTAGAAGTCGCCGGTGTCGAGCATGGTGATCCCGGCGTCCAGCGCCGCGTGCACCGTGGCGATGCTCTCGGCTTCGTCTGCCGGTCCGTAGGTGCCCGACAGCGCCATGCAGCCCAATCCCAGCGCCGAGACCTCGGGTCCGGCGCTGCCCAGCCGTCGTGTTTGCATGCGTCCCGCTCCTCCTGTCCTGGTCAAGCAGCCGGGGGATGGAACAGCTCGGCAAGGCGCTCGATGCCGTCCACCAGCCGCGGACCGGGGCGGCTGAAGCAGCCGTTGGCGTCGACGGCATGGACCCTGCCGGCCCGCACGGCGCGCAGGCGGCGCCACTCGGGGCGGCCGGCCACGGCGGCCACCTGTGCGGCGGCGCCGGCGGCGTCGTAGCCGCAGGGCATGGCGACCACCAGGTCGGGATCGAGCGCCGCCACCTGTTCCCAGTCGAGACGTGCGGAGTGCGCTCCCGGGACCGCCGCCGCGTCGAGCCCGCCGGCGGCGGCGATCATGTCGGGCACCCAATGGCCGCCGGCAAACGGCGGGTCGAGCCATTCGAGCGCCAGCACCCGCGGGCGGGGGCGCCCGGCGACCCGCCGGCGGACGGCAGCGAGACGCCGCTCGAGAGCGGCGACCAGCTCGCCGGCGGCGGCGCCGCGCCCGATCCGCTCGCCGACGCGCCGGATGTCGGCGAGCACGTCGCCGAGCGTCTCGGGGTCGAGCGAGAGCACCTGGGGGCAGTGGGCAAGGGGCGCCACCGCGCCGTCCACCTGCGCCGTCGACACGGCGCATACCGGGCACAGCTGCTGGGTGACGATGAGGTCGGGCGCCAGCTCGGCGATCCTGTCCTCGGCCAGGGTGTAGAGGCTCTCGCCGCTGCCCACCTGCGCGCTCACGGCGCGGTCCACCTCCGCCGCGCCGAGGCCTGCCGGGAGCGCGCTGCCGGTCAGCACCGGCCGCTGCCGCGCCGCCGCCGGGTAGTCGCATTCGTGGCTCACTCCGACCACCTCGTCGCCGGCGCCCAGCGCGAACAGGATCTCGGTGCCGTTGGGAACCAGCGAGACGATGCGCATGGTGCGAAGTGTATTCCTGTGCGGGGAGGACCGCGCGTTTGACGCGGCGGCGCGAGAGCCGGACAATCCCTGGACACCGTTCGTCATCGGGAGCGGAGCAGCCATGCCCGAGCGCTCGTCACGCCGCCACCCCCTCGATCGCCGCCTCGCCGCGCGGCCCGCCGCCGTCGCCACCGCCGGCCTGGCTGGCGCCGGCTTGATCGCCGCCGGGTTCCTGCGCCTGGCCGGGCTGGCGGCAGCGGCTGCGCCTGCGGCGCCCGTGCCCACGGCGGCGCCGCCGCGTTGGGTGGCGGTGGCGCTGGGGACAGCCCAGGACGCAGGAGTGCCGCAAGCCGGTTGCGACTGCGCGCGCTGCGTCGCGGCAAGGCGCGATCCGGGGCGGCGGCGGCGCGTGGCGAGCCTGGCGCTGACCCTGCCGGCGAGCGGCCACACGTGGCTGATCGATGCCACGCCCGATCTCGGCGAGCAGCTGGAGGTGGTGCACCGCTTTCGCGCCCATCCGGCCGGGGGGCCCGACCGCCATCCCGTGGACGGCATCCTGCTCACCCACGCCCATGCCGGTCACTTCCTCGGCCTGGCTTTCTTCGGCTTCGAGGCCATCGACAGCCACGATCTGCCGGTGCTCGCCTCGCCGCGGATGGCCGCCTTCCTGCGCGGCAACGGCCCGTGGAGCCTCCTGGTGGCGCGGCGCAACATCCTCCTGCGCGAGATCGCGCCGGGCGAGGCGCAGGTCCTGGAGAGCGGGTTGACGGTGACGCCGCTCGCGGTGCCGCACCGCGACGAGCTGAGCGACACCCTGGGGTTCGTGGTGCGCGGCCCGCGGCGCACGCTGCTTTACGTTCCCGACACCGACTCCTGGACGGCATGGGCGACGCCGCTGACGGAGGTGTTGCGCCGCGAACGGGTGGACGTCGCGCTCCTCGACGGCACCTTCTACGCGGCCGGCGAGCTTCCCGACCGCGATGTGCGCCGGATCGGGCATCCGCTGATGACCTCGACCGTGGAGCTGCTGCGCGAGCGGGTGCGCGGGGGCCTCCAGGTCTTCTTCACCCACCTCAACCATTCCAACCCGGCGCTGGACCCCGCCGGCCCCGAGCGCCGCGCGCTGGGCGCCGCCGGCTTCCGCGTCCTCGAAGAAGGCCAGGAGCTCGACCTCTGAGGTGGTGCCTGCCGGCCGCGCCGGCGGTCGATCGTCCTATCGGGACCGGGGCTTCCCGGTGGCGGCCGCGGCGCCGGCGGTCTCCGGCTGGATCGGCGGCACCGGCGCCGGCGAGGTGAAGACCGCGTCCGGAACGGTGCTTGCCACCAGGATGTCGCTCAGCTCGAGCTTTCTATCGCCGCTCGGCTGCGCGCGGTGCGGCGCCAGCATGATCCTGCCGTAGCGCTGCCAGCCCTGCCAGAGCCAGACGGTGGGCGCGGCGTCGCGTGGCTGGTCTTGCAGCAGGTAGGCCCAGCGCTCCATCAGGTGCGTGTCGTGGTTGAACCAGGCAAAGTAATGGTCGCCGGGGGTGAGCCCGACCCGGCCGAAGGTGAGGCTGATCTCGTCGTACTCCTTGCCGTCGACCTGCTGCGGGCCCACGTAGGAGAGGTTCACGCCGGCGTCCTTCAGCTTGTAGGGCATCAGCAGCCAGTAGGTGTCGTTGACCCACGCGGCATAGGAGCTCTCGACCATCTTGGCGCCCTTCTCACCCTCGACCGGCTTGCCGTCGATGTAGGCGGTGCCCTGCTTGGTGTTGACGTTGTCCAGCACCACGTAGCTCTCGTTGTCCTTGGTCTTGCCCTCCAGCCGGTGGCGTCCCGTCCACTTGTCCCAGAAGTGCGTACGGCGGCCGGCGAAGGTGAAGCGGATGAAATGGGTGCCGTCCCAGGCCGCCTGGCCGCCCATCGCCGCCAGCGTCGCGTCGGCGACCGCCACCGCCTTGGGATCGGAAACGCCGCCTTCGGTCGGCGGGTTCGGCGCCGCGGCGGCCTGAGGCGAGCCGCTCGCGCCGCCGGCGGGCGCCTGGGCGGCAAGGACCGCCGACAGCGGCGCGGCGAGAAGCAGCAGGGACGTCGAGAGCGTCAGGGGGGGAAGCGGTAGGCGCATCGAAGCCTCCTCATGCGGTGCTGCGGGTGGTGCGGCGCACGTCATCGGCGCGGCCAGCGCATCCTAATACACTCCCGGCTTCCAGCCATGCCGCCGCCCTGCCCTGGTAACGAACTGTGCATGGTCCCCGCCTATGACCGCGAGGCACGACGGTCGTTGCGTGCGCGACGCGGCGGAGGCGGTGCGCGGTGGAGGAAACGAAGGAGATAGAAGGAGATAAAGGAGCGCTGAGCTTGACATGCCCGCACCCGCAGGCCAGGATAAAGACTTGTCCTCAGAGGTAAACCGGCTCTCTTGCCGTCTGTTGCATTACGCTTTTTGTAAACGTCTGTGCAGCGGGCGGCAGCGGCAGATTCGAATGTGAGCAATACCACCAACCTCGACCCAGCGGTGGGAAAGGAACCATTGCGATGACTCTCCGGCTTCGGCATTCGTGGCTTTCAGCGCTCATCCTGTTCCTCGCTCTGCTCGCTCCATTCGCCGTTCCGGCCCAAGCGGCCACGGCGCCGGCCAACCTGGCGGTCGTCGATCCGACGCAGCAGGATCTGTTCGCTCAGCTCTTCCTCGAGGCCAGTGGACCGGCGAAGTCCTTCGCGCGCGACCTGCTGCCGGGGCGCGGCGACAACCACCTGGCGTGGTTCCCCCAGCAGTTCCTGGTCCCCCTGGCCAACAACGCCACCCCCGGGGCGCCCCTGCCCGGGTACCTGGTCGCCGTCAACGGGTCGGTCCAGCCGGGCCCGACCACGCTGGGGCTGGCGCAGGGGACCGGCATCGCCGCCGCGACCCAAAGCCCGTCGGGCAATGCCTGCTACATGGCGGACGGGACCACGAACAACCTTGCCGCCTACCACGTGGATGCGGAGACCAGCCTGTTCACCAACGTCGCCGGGGCGCCGTTTGCGACCGACAGCAACCCGAGCGGCGTGGCCGTCGAGCCGGGCGGGCGTTTCCTCTATGCGGTCAACGCCGGCAGCCAGAGCGTCAGCATCTATTCCGTCAACCTCACGACCCAGGCGCTGACGAAGATCGGCACGATGCCGACCAGCGCGACCCATCCGCAGGCGATCAATACGACCCGGCAGTGCGTGTTCGTGACCAACACCGGCAGCGGCGGCTACGAGGTCTTCGCGATCAACGCCGCGACCGGGGCACTCAGCGCCGTCCCGGGATCGCCCTTCGGCTCGCACCAGGCCACCGGCGTGGTCCGCACCCCGGACGGCAACTTCGTCTACTTCAGCCCGGTCGCCCCAGCCGGCGAGATCGAAGGCTTCTTCATCGACAACGCCACCTGCGCGCTCACGGCAGTCCCCGGCTCGCCCTTCACCGCCCCGGCGGGCGCCATCATCAGGGTCAACGCGGACGAGCCGGCGCTCTACGCGGCGGGGAGCGGTTCGCTGCAGGCGTACGCGATCGATCCGGTGACCGGCTCGCTGTCGTCCCTGGGGGCGGCGTTACCCATCGATCCCGATACGGGAGCCATGGACGTCGGACCGAAGGGCCTGCTCCTGTTCCTGTCGGACCTCTCCAACCACAAGCTGCGCTCCGTCTCTCTCGATCCGGCGACCGGCGCCCTCAAGGCGAGCACCGCGCCGACCGCCGGTCCTGCCGGCGTGCAGTCGATGCTGCTGATCAACGAGAACGGCGGCCAGCTCATCGGCCAGGGGATTGCCCAAAACCGCGCCAACCGCACGCTCGGCGGCGCGCCGCCCTACACCCTGGCGCTCATCGGCGGCGCCTTGCCGGCAGGCTTGTCGATCGACTCCACCGGCAAGATCACCGGCACGCCGACGAACCTGGGCCAGAGCAGCTTCGCGGTGCGCATCACGGACGCGGTCGGCGCCTCGGTCTCGGAGCTGCGGACCCTCGAGGTCATCGCCCCGCCGGCCGCTCCCGCGGCCCCCAGCAACCTGACGGCCGCCGTCGTCTCGGCATCGCAGGTCAGGCTCAACTGGCAGGACAATGCCGGCCAGACCGCCGCTTTCAGCGTTGACCTCTCCCAGGATGGCGGACCGTTCGTCGAGGTCCAGGCGGTCAAGCCGCAGACCACCACGGCGCTCATCACCGACCTGTCGCCTGACACCAGCTACACCTTCCGCGTCCGCGCCTTCAACGCTGCCGGCGGCGCACAGGATACGACCACCGCGACGGTGATCACTCCGGCGCTGACGCCGGCCGCCTGCACGGCGAGCGCGACCGGCCAGTGTCTGCTGGACGGCAGGTTCCTCGTCGAGGCGCTGTTCCAGGACGGCAACGGCAACGCCGGGCTGGCGAACGTGGTCCCGATCACCACGGACACCGCCTATCTTTGGTTCTTCAGCTCCACCAACGTCGAGGTGGTGGTGAAGCTCGTCAACGGCTGCGGGCTTGGCAACCATTTCTGGGTCTTTGCCGGCGGCCTCACCAACGTGCACGTCATCCTCCGCGTGACCGATTCGCTGACCGGCGCGGTGCGCTACTACGAGGTCCCCTACGGGCCGCCTTTCACTCCGATCCAGGACACCAACGCGTTCGGCACCTGCGCCGCGAAGGCGGCCGCGGATGCGGATGAGGCGGCCTCCGAAGCCCTGAGGCAGAGTGCGATCGCCGACGTCGACGCCCATCTCGCCGCGCTGGCGGCAGCCAATCTGGAGGCGCGGCAGGAGCCCGCGACCGGCCAGCAGCCGTGCACCCAGAACCCGACGACGATGTGCCTCAACAACAGCCGCTTCCAGGTCCAGGCGACGTTCAACGCCGGCGCCTCGGGCAGCGGCTCGGCCCAGGCCGTCCGGCTGACCTCCGATACGGGGTACCTGTGGTTCTTCAGCTCGAGCAACGTCGAGGCGATCGTCAAGGTGCTCAACGGCTGCGGCTTGAACGGCAGCTACTGGGTTTTCGCGGGCGGCCTGACCAACGTCGCGGTCACGCTCACCGTGACAGACACCCAGAGCGGCCAGTCGCGGCAGTACACCAACCCTGCCAACACGACGTTCCAGCCGATCCAGGACACGTCGGCGTTTTCGACCTGTCCCTGATGGGACCGGTGCCGGTCAGGGGAGACGGCGGTAAGGGATCAGTGATGCGGCGGGCTGACGAACTCGATCATCAGCTCGCTCCATGAAGGCATCGGCACGCCGTTCCGGGTCGCGGCGAGGAAGCGGGCCTTCCTCGCCGCGGCGACTGCCGCCTCGTTGAACCCCAGGTTCGAGGAATCCCCTTCCTTGACCCTGACGTCGGCCACGTTGCCGCGCTCGTCCACCAGAACCGCCAGCCGCACCGTGGGGCTCTTGCCGGTGCCGCGTGCCGCCTCGGGATAGATCGCATCGGGGATCTCGAGCGGCTCGGCGGCCTCCTCGCCGGGCCCCAGCCGCGCCGGCGCAGTGATCGAGGTGTCCGGGGGCCGGGGACCCCGGGCCGCCGCGCCGGCCGCCGCGGGCGCCGGCGGCGTTCTCCTGCCGGCGGCTGAGGGAGACGGTTTGGCGGGAGTTTGGCCGTCCATGCGGCCAGGACTGCCCTGCGGCACGCCCCGCCGGTCCGCCGGAGCCTGCGTTTCGTCCGCCGCTGCCCTGGTGGGCGCCGCGGGCGCCGGGGCCGCGGTCCGCGCCGGAGTGGCCGCAGGCTGCGCCGCCGCGGCGCGCGCCGCCTTCGCCGCCGCCGCTGCCGCCGAGGGCGCTCGCGCAGGCGCAGCCGCCGTTTGCGAATGGCGGTGCCACCAGGCGCCGCCCGCAAGCATTCCGGTCACCAGGAGCAGGGCTCCGGTCGCCCACGCCCAGGCCGTGCGCCCGCCGGTCCGCGCCGCCGGGCCGCCGGCCGCGGACCGGGCGGCTCGAGGTGGACCCGAGCGCTGAAGCGGCCTGGCTTCCCAAGCTTCAGCAGCCTGCGCCGGCGCCGCCTCGGAGGAAGGTGACGGCGGCCGGGGCGGGGCCGCGGGAAGTGCCGCCGCGAGGGGCGCCGCCACGGGCGCCGCCGTGGGTGAGAGAGTCGCGGGAGCGGCCGGCATCGTGCGGCGGGCAGTCAGCGGCAGGGTATCGTCGAGCGCCGTGCCCGCACCCGGTGGTGGCGGCGGCGGCGGCGATCCCGCCGGCAAGGGCGGCGCCGGGGTGGTCTCGGGGGCGACCAGGCGGGGGTCCCAGTGCAGGTGCGAGCCGGCGTGCGCCGCGGGAGACGGGGTGATCCCCGCCACGAACTGTCGATCCAGCAGCGCCTGGCTCGAGCCGGCCGGAGCCGGCGCCGACCCGTTTGCCGTCTTTCCCAACGCCGGCTGGAGCACCGCGTCGAGGTCCCCGGCCTGGACCGGAATGCGTTCCTGAAGCGGTGCCAACGCGCGCGCGAAGTCGGCGGCGCTCGGGAACCGCTCGCCCGGCGTCTTGGCCAGCGCGCGCAGCAGGATCGGGCGCAGCTCGGCAGGAAGCGTCCCGTGGGGATCGCTTGCGGCGAAGTCGAGCGGCGGCCTGAACAGGTGCCCGGCCATGTAGGAGGCCGGGTCGTTCCCGGCCACCGGGCACTGCCCGGTCAGCAGCTCGTACAGCACGACGCCGAAGGAGTAGAGGTCGCTGCGGTGGTCAATCTCCTGGGTGCCGAAGTGCTCCGGCGACGCGTAGCGCGGCTTGCCGAGGAAGATCCCGGTGGTGGTGGCCGCCCCTTCGCCGGCGAGCACCTTGGCGATCCCCAGGTCGATCAGCTTCACCAGCGGTTCGCCTTCCACGCCCCGGGTGAGCATCAGGTTGTCCGGGGCGATGTCGCGGTGGACCAGGCCATGCCGGTGCAGATACCCCATGGCGCGCAGCGCCTGGGACGCCACCTCGAGGGCCAGCCCCAGCGGCGGCGGGCCGCCGGTTCTGAGCACGTCTTCGAGCGTGAGCCCGGCGATGTGCTCCATGACGATGAAGGCCTGGCCGTCGTCGGCCACCGCGAAGTCGTGCAGGACGGCGATCGAGGGATGGCGCAAGCGGATCGCCATCCTCGCCTCGCGCAGAAAGCGGTCGGAGAGCTCCTGGCTCTGCTGGAGCGCCGAGCGGATGACCTTGATGACGCGGATCTCGTCGAGGAAGCGGTGGCGGACCTTGTAGACCGCCCCCATGCCCCCCTCCTTGATCTTCTCGAGGATCTCGTACTTCCCTTCGAGGTGTCGCTCCAGGAGGGCCATCGCAGGCCTTACCGCCTGATCCCGAGTCGGTCCGAAGACATGTTGGTATTGTGACACCACGAAGCCCGCGACCGTAAATTGCCCTGGCCCTCGGCGCCGGCCAGCCCCCAAAACATGGTACGCTGACTCACTACAAGTTCACGTCGTGCGCTTGGCTTGTTGCCGGCCGTCGGTCTGGTCAACCCCCTGCAGGCTCGACTCACCCGGATTTCATGCGGAGCAAAAGCATGATTGCCTCCGATCGTCAGGCAACCCGCGAAGTGGCGCCAGCCGGCAAGACGGGGGAGCTGGCCCTGCTCGCGACGGCGATGTTGCTCTGCGCGGCGTGCGCCGCGACGATCTACCTGTTGCGCGACGAGGACGCTTTCATCTACTACCGCTATGCCCTCAACTGGGCCCGGGGCCTGGGGCTGGTCTTCAACGTCGGCGAGCCGGTCGAGGGTTACTCGAGCCCGTGCTGGATGTGGATCGTCGGCTGGGTCGCGAAGCTGGGATGGACCCTGCCGGTGGCGGTGCCGGCGCTGGGGATCGGCTGCGGGGTCGCGACGGTCGGGGCGACCTGGCGCCTGGCCGGGCACATGGGGCTCGACCGCTTCGGCCGCCTGGCGGCGGCCGGTGGGCTGGCGCTCTCGTATCCATTTCTCTACTGGTCCCGAAGCGGTCTCGAGACCCCCCTGTTCTCGCTGTTGCTGGTTTTGACCGCGGACCTCTACCTGGCAGCCCAGTACCCCCCGCCGGCCGATCCCGCGCGGCGGTCGCGGTTGCAGATTACGGGCGGCGCGGCGCTGGCGCTGGTCGGCCTGGCTCGGCCGGAGGGGATGCTGTTGCTGCCGCTGGTGATGGCGGACCGCCTGACCGACCGCCGCGACTGGCGCGGCGCGGTCCGCTACCTGGTGCCGGCGGCGGCCGGTTACGGCGCCTACCTGTTGTGGCGCTTTCATACCTACGGCAGCCTGGTGCCCAATACCAGCGTCAAGCTCTACCCGATGCTCGCCGGGAGGGCCGCGGGTCAGCTCGCCGGCTACTGGATTCAGCTCGGCCTGCTGCCGCCGCTGCTGCCTTTGCTCTTCCTGCTGGACAGGCGGCAGCAGGACAGCCGGCGCCGGGCGCTGAGCTTCCTGATCGCCGTCGTGGGTCTCTTCGCGGCCTTCCACCTGGTTGCCGGCGGCGAGTACCGCGGCGAGTTTCGCTACCTGGTGCCCACGTTGCCGATCCTGCTGGTGGCGCTCTGGTGGTCTGCCGAGCGCCTCGAGCTCAGGTGGTGGAGCGAGCGCCGCCCGTTCGCGTCCGTGCAGGCGCGGCTCCTGCTGGTGGTATTGCTGCTGATTTGCTCGGTGGCACGGATCGGCCAGGACCTGCCGAAGGCAAACGAGTGGCCGCAGCTGCGCAAGCAGTGGACCGAGCAGGTCGACGACCCCTCGGATTGGCGGGTCATCGCCTCCCGCTGGCTGGCCGATAAGCTGCCGGACGGCGGCGTCGTCGCCGTCGGGCAGATGGGAAGGATCCCCTACTACCTGGCGGCCGGCGGGTGCGACGTCGCGTTCGTCGATACGCTCGGGCTCGTGGACCGGCAGGTCTCGGCCATCTATCGCCTCGACCACAAGCTGGGCGCCCTGGCGCGGGGCCTCGCGGCCGGCGGCTCGCTGGCGCAGGCGCTCGAACAGGGGCGGCGAGAGCGCCACACGGAGTTCGCCGGCCACGTCCTCGGCCGGCATCCCGATCTCATCCTGATCGAGATCGGCCTGGCGGTATCGCGCCGGATGCAGGCCCTGATGGAGAGTCCGGCCTTCAAGGAATGCTACCGCAAGGTCGCCGACGTGCCTGACGACGAGCCGATGATCTGGGTTTACGCGCTGCAGCGAGGGCGGGAAGGTCGGTGCGGCGCCAACCCCCGGCAGGTCCAGGCTCCGGCGCGCCCGATCGCGTCGGCCTCGGCGACTCGATAAACCTCCATTGCGCCGCGAGGGTCCTGCGAGGCGCGAGGGTGCGCGCCTGCCCCAAAGGCCCCAGTGGCGCCAATGTGGCCCATGGTGCCAACGCACGGGAGCTCCTGCGCGTACAAGAGGGTACACGGTAAACGATGGCCCTGGGTGGTGCCCGAGGTCGTCCGGAGGCAAGAATGCAGCGTCTTCCAGACAGGCAGCGGTCGAGACCGCGGCGGGGTCGTGCGGCCGCGATCGCGGCAGCGCTGGCGGTTGCCGTCGCGCTGGCCGCCGCCAGGCCGCTGAACGCCGACCTGGGCCGCTGGACCGTGATAGGTCCATACGTCGCCGACGTGACCTCCCTGGCGATCGATCCCAAGCACCCTTCGGTCCTGTACGCGGCGACCAACGGCGGCGCGGGGGTATGGAAGAGTGCCGACGGCGGCGCCAACTGGACGCCGATCCATGAAGGGATTCCCCGGGATCAGGGGCAGGCCACGGCGATCGCCGTCAATCCGCTGCACCCTGCGATCCTTTTGCTCGCGATCGGCTCGGGCATCTGGAAGAGCGTCAACGGTGGCGCTGCCTGGACGCCGAGCAGCCAAGGTCTCGAAGACCTGTACGTCCGCTGGCTGGTCATCGACCCACAAGACCCGCTGACGACCTACGCGGGCGCCGGCGGCGGCGTTTACAAGAGCATCGACGGCGGCGCGCATTGGGCGCCGGCGCAGAATGGACTGCCGCAGGGAGTTCCCGAGCAGTTCATCGTCGCAGCCCTGGCCATCGACCCCAGCGCGCCCGGCACGCTCTACGCCGCGCTCGAGAGCGGCGGCGTCGGCGTCTACAAGTCGATCGACGGTGGCGCCAGCTGGTTGCCGGCGGGCTCGCCGCCGCCGCTGTCGGGACTGCGCGCCATCGCCGTCGACCCGCGCTCGCCGCGGACCGTGGTTGCCGGCGGCGGCACCGGCATATGGAAGACCGTGGATGGCGGTGCTACCTGGACGCGCATCAACCAGGGGCTGCCGGACAGGGTCTCCGTGAACGCGCTGTCGATCGACCCGGGTCCGGCGCGCGCTCTTTACGCGGGCACCTACTCAACCGGAGTCTGGAGGAGCCGCGATGGGGGAGCGACCTGGGAGGCCGCCAGCCAGGGGCTCTCGGACCCTGATGTGCAGGCGCTGGCAGTCGATCCCGCGGGCTCCGGCGCCCTCTACGCCGGCACGTCGAGCCTCACGGCGCTGGGAGGAGTGTTCAAGACCGGCGATGGCGGCGCCAGCTGGTCGGCGGCAGTCCATGGTCCCTCGGCCGTCTTCCTCTACGACCTCGAGGTGGGCCCGGTTTCCGGCGACACGCTGTGGCTCGGCACCGAGCAGCTTGGGCTGCTGGTCAGCCGGAACGGGGGCGGCAGCTGGAGCGCTGTCGGCGGACTGCCGAAGCTGTTCGAGATCCGGGTCGTGCTCGATCCGCTGGCGCCGGCAACCCTGTACGCCGGCGGCATCGTGGCATTCGGCGCGCTCACCACGTTCTTCCGCAGCAGCGACGGTGGCGCCACCTGGGCGCCGCTGCAGACGCCGCAATGCATCGGCTCGCTGGCCGTGGACCCCCAGGACGACGACATCCTCTATGGCGCGGGTTGCTTCGGAATCCTGCGCAGCGCCGATGGCGGCGCCAGCTGGACTGCCGCGGCGGCTGGCGACCTGGCCGGGGCAGACGTCAACGTGGTGATCGATCCCCTCACGCCGGCGACGGTCTACGCCTTTGGCGTGCTCCCGCAGTATCGGCAGCCCGGCCTGCCGCGGCTCTACAAGAGCCTCGACCGCGGCATCACCTGGATGCAGATTGCCCCTGCTCTCGGCTCGATCAGCCGGCTGCGGGTCGATCCCCGTCTCTCCGGCACCTTGTACGCTCTGATCGCCGGACAGATCTGGAAGACCGCCGACGGCGGCGCCTCCTGGTCCGCGGCCTACTCGCCACCGGACCCCACGGGTCTCGGCGTGTCCGAGATAGCGATCGCGCCCACCACGCCCTCGACGGTATACGCCGTGCTGGGGTACGAGAGGCCGGTGCGCAGCGCGGACGGCGGCATCACCTGGAGCGCCGTCTCCTCCGCCGGCCTGGGTGACACCGTCGGAGAGCTGGTCGTCGATCCCCAGGACCCGGGACACCTCTTCATCGCGTCGGACCTCGTCGCGTCCATGACCGAGCCGCCGGCGTGCGCGCCGGGGCCGGCGGCGCTCTGCCTGAACGGCAGTCGCTTCCAGGTCGGCGCCGCCTGGCGGACGGCGCAGGCGAGTGGCGCCGCACAGGCGATGGGTCTGACTCTGGATACCGGCGCCTTCTGGTTCTTCGACGCCGCCGACCTCGAGCTGCTGGTCAAGGTGCTGAACGGCTGCGGCGTGAACGGCCACTATTGGGTCTTCGCCGCGGGCTTGACCGACGTCGCCGTCACCCTGACCGTCACCGACAGCGCGACCGGCCAGGTCAGGACCTACACCAACCCGCAGGGAGTCCCGTTCGCGCCGCAGCTGGACACGGAGGCTTTCGCCGCCTGCCCGTGAAGCCCAGGGCGCACTCGAGGCGCTTCGGCGTCTGGCTCAGCGGTGCTTCCTAGCGAGGTCGGCCGGATTCACTCCCTTACGTAGCCAAAAGGCGCGGAAATTCGCTTCGTCCCAGACCTCCCGCTGCTGCTTTGCCTCCTCGATCGAGCGGTGGCGATAGACGCCGGGAGGAAAGTGTAGCGGGCAAGTCTCGGCGGCGAACCGCCAGAGGCGGTCGATGGCTTGCCACAACGCGGGATCTCCAGGCTCTCGCCAAAGGGAGTCCTCCATCGCTTCGAGGCTGCGGAACTTCCGTACCGGCATCAATCGTCCTCCAGGTTGAAACGACGCCGGAGCATCTCGGCGTCGCCCCAATCCTTCGCTCGGACCGTGCCCTTCTTCATCCGGTAGAGAGTAACAGGCGCCAGCCAGGCCTAGGGGATGGTGCTGATCCGGATCGCGGCGGCGACGATGGGCTTGGCCCAAGGCGGGGTGGAGCTCAGGTCGAGCGGAGCCACGATCTTCCCGCGCCTCATGTGGAGAATGAGCACCGGGGCAGGCACGCCGCCCATGTCGGGATCTGCGTCGCCGCTGTTGTCGTAGACCCGCAGCTCCGTCAGCTTGGGCAGGAGACGAATCAGGTTGAGGCGGCTCGTCTCCCAGCGCCTACGGATATCCTCCTCGGGTATGTCGTGTCCGCCCCGAGCGACCCGGGCGCGAACTCGTGCGAGATGGAGCTCAGGGCTGCTCAGGCCCACGTACCAGATGCGTACTTCGATGCCGAGCGAAGCCGCGCTGGCGAGAAGAGCCGGAATCGAAGTCGCCCCAAGGGTTGACTCGAAGGCGAAGTCGAGCCGGTCGGCGATCGAGCGATCCAGGAGCCGCTTTCCGAGGTGCCAGGCGGCGCTGTTCGCATCAGCCTGGGTCATTCGAGGATCGGCGGAGCGTATTCGCCGCGCGGCCTCGTCCGGGTTGAAGTAGTCCGCGCCGGCTTCGCGCAGCATGGCGCCGGCGATGCTGCTCTTCCCGGCTCCGTTCGTCCCAGCTAGGACGTAGATTCGGGGGGACCGGTCAGCCACGCTTCTTCGCCGCCGCCACCGCGGCCCTGCCGAGCCGCGAGGGCGTGGCGTTGAAGGCGTCGGCCATTCCCTTGCGCGCTGCCGGTGTCTGCATGCGGGCGAGCAACTCGTCGAACTCGGTAGTCAGTGTATCGAGCGTCCGCTCGCCGGCCGCGACCAGCGCCTCGAATTCGTCGATTGAGAGCAGCACCGCCTTCGGGGCGTCGTGCCGTGTGATTGCCACGGCACCTTTCTCGACGGCGGTGTCGAGGACGCGGCCGAACTCGTTCTTGGCCTGGGTAGCCGTGAAGATCGGCATCGCGGCCCGTTCGCCCCATCGATTGTACGTTGATTTAGCCATAGTGGCTATTATAGACAATTTGCACGAATGCGTCTACCAGAGGCGAATGCGCGAGTCCGGTCGAGGTGCGGACCGATCCGAGGGGGGCCGGTTTCCCGGTTCCCCCTCGGTGTCGAGTCATACGATCGAAGCGCTCAGGTAGCGCCAGGGTGGCGATCGAGCAGCCTTCGCGAGCTGCCGCTCCCGCGCCGGTTTATTTCCTCTGCCGCTCCGCCTTCCCTTCGCGCCGCTCCCGCTCATTGCCGCGCCGCTCCCTGGCTTCCTGGTCGTCGTCGCCGCGGGTTACCTCCTTGACCTCCCGCTCCGGCTCTTTCTTCGCCGACGACGCGAGCCGGTGGACGGCGTTCTGCAGCCTCTTGATCTCGTCTCTGAGCTCTCGGATCTCGGGCTCGACCCTTGAATCCTTCTCGCCATGGCAGGCGCTTTCATGCTGGCAGCGCTCCCGGCAGCAGCACTCTCGCTCGCGCCCGTCCTCGCAGCCGCACGGCTTGCTCCTGCGGCGATGGCTCAGGTCCACGCAATGGGAGCTGATGCCGTTGGCGACGACACACAGATCGTAGTTCCCGTGCGGCACGTGTGGCGCGACGAAGCGGACTGATTGCAGGGAGCTTCCGGTCGCCACGCCCATGGTGCTGAAGTCATAGGTGCGGCAGTAGTACACCTGGCCGCTCAGGCTGTCGCGCAGCCGCACGAGCGGGAAATTGGTGGCGCAATAGCAGTCGTCGCCGTAGATGTTCGCCTGCGACAAGCCGTTCAACCGCGTCCCCTTGAGCAGGTAGTTGCCCGCGCCCAGGGGAACCACGGCGGAGATCGTGGGCCGCCAGGCGTCGTGCGGACCGCCGCTGGGCGTGTAGCATTGAATGTCGTCCGCCCGCGCGCTGAATAGCACCTGGCCGCTCGGCGTCAGCATGAAACGACTCCAGTACAGCTGCTCGCCGTTGTTCGGCGGCGTGGGCGCCATCGAGATGCTGTGGGCGGTTGGATCGTATTCGAAAAACAGGATCGGCGAACCCCAATCGTTGTTCATGAACTTGGCGGACGCGATCAGCACGTTGCCGTTCGGCATCAACGTGCCAGGGCAGTCGTTGCACACCATGGTCTGGCCGCCCAACTGGGGGATGTCCGGGCCGGCCGTCCAGGTGCCAGTGCCCGCCGGAGTCGCGGACGGCGAATAGACGACCGTCTTGCCGTGGCCGCCGCTGTTCGCCGCGCCGAAGAAGATGACCTTGCCGTCGTAGGTCAGCATGCCGGGACCGATCTCGTGCATCACCGGGTCGACGATGGGGACCGGCAACGCCCCTTCGTTCTTCCAGGTGTTGGACGCGATGATGTATTTCTCTGTTTGGTACGGAGCCCAGCATTGCACCGTCAGGATCGTATCGTCCGGCAGCAGGATCCAGGTTTCTTCGTTCGGCGAGGTGGCCTTGCTGGCGGCCGGAGACCAGGAGTTGGTCACCGGATTGTAGATGGTGCACTGCGTGGAGGGCCACAACGCCCCGATCATCAGCCTGCCGTCCGGCAGGACGCAGCAGGGCGCATCGCCGACCGTCGTCCAGCCGGGGGGCGAGGGGATCGGACTCCAGCTGTCCGCCACCGGGTCGTAGACCTCACCCCTGTTGGTGTCGCCGCCGGCGCCGCTCTGCTCGCCGCCGATGACGATGACCCGCCCATCCTTGAGCACAGCCGAAGCGTAGTACCGCCGCCAGAAGCTCATGTCTTTCAGAGTCGACCAGGTGCCGTTGACATAGCTCCCGTGGCTGTCCGGGGTCAGGGCGTGCCAGTGCGGTGTCGCTTCTTCCTGCACCATGATCCGGCCGTCGGTCAGCAGGATCATCGTGCTGGGATGAAACGTCGGTTGGTGAACCAATCCTTGCCATGTGCCTGCCATATCTACCTCCTTGAAGGGTGACGCCAACCGTGTGGGGACGTGAACCGTCTCCCCGTTCCCAGGAAGGCGCTCTTCCAGGGAAACGACGACAGGCTGCCGTCTCCCTCATCCGAGCCCAACACTGCGCTCTCCGGCGGCCCGGCTCCCGCCACCGCCGATGCGACGCCGGCAGCCAGCTGCACCGCATGGCTGTTCGACGGCTGCTGCACGACGTCCGAGGAGCGCCAGAAGCGCACCTGCACCGACGGCACGGTGAGCTTCACCGAGACGCGCTGCGTCGTCGTGGGAGAGTGCATCTGAGCCGGCCCGGAGGCCGGAGGCTGCGCGGCGGCTGAGCGCGAGACGGCGCCGCCGGAACGGAGCGCCACGCCGGCCACGCTGCCGACCTGTCGGCCGGCGTCGCCCCCGACGGGGCTGTCGAGGTGAAGGTGATCGTCTAGCTGCCCACCGCGAACGACTGCTGCACCTGCGGCGCCGGGTTGTAATTGGCGTTCCCGGCCTGGTTGGCGTCGATCACGCAGGTGCCGACGGCGGTGAACGACACCGTCGAGCCCGAGATCGAGCACACCGAGCGCGCCTCGGCGTCGATGGTGAACGTGACCGCCAGGCCCGACGACGCCGTCGCCGTCACGTTGTAGGTCGGCCCCCCGACCGTCGCCCCCGCCGGGGCCGTCGAGGTGAAGGTGATTGTCTGGTCGCCTTTGCCCACGGGGAAGCTCAGCGTGGCCGTCGAGCCGATGCAGCCCCCGCAGTTCCTGCAGTTGGACTGGACGCCGTTATCGATACATAGGTCACCGCCCGCGACATTGCAGGCGCAGGTGGCGTTGCATTGCCCCAGTGCACCCGCCGGAAAATCGCCCCACAGGCCGGCAAGGGCCACTATCAAAACCGTCGCGAGTCCAACACGGTTCCGTTTCATACCAGCTCCTTTCTACGTGATTAGACCATTTCCGTAAATAAAGCTGTGCCGTTAGGTTCTGGACTGTGGACAGCCGGGTTGCGCCGGTGGCAGCGTTCCGCCGGCCCGAGCTCGTGGAGTTGGTCGGTGGGGTTGATGGTTCAGGAAGGAAGGACACTCCGGGTTACCGGCGGCAGGCACCGCCGGTCGTCGCAGAGCTGGTAGGTGAGCCGCAAGTGGGCAGCACCGGGAGCCGGCGAATTTTGGCGACCTGCCGCCAGGCCTACCTCGCCGAGGAGCTCGACCCGGCCCTGGTAGGCTGCAACTGGCCGGCTGGAGAAAGCGACCCGCAGCGGCTCTCCGGCAGGGTAGGAGACGCGCCGCAGCTCGGCCCCCTCGGCAGCGAGCGTGGTGGGCACCAGGAAGCTCTCGCTCGGCGGGTTGGCTTGCAGGTGCCAGCCTGGTGCGACCTCGAGGACAAGGCGGAAGGGGCGCCAGGCGACCTCGGCACCGGCTCGCCCGGCAGCCCCTTCGGCAGCCTCGCCCGCGGGCGCCGGCGCCTCCTTGCGGCCTCCGGCTTCCTCTCCAAGCTCCAGATGCACCTTCACCAGCTCCTCGGCCTCCTTCTCGAGCATCGCCAGCGGCCCGGCCCCGGGCGCTCGTTCCCGCGCCGCCTCGACCGGGGCGGGCACCTCACCTCGGTAGCGGCGGGCGGCGATGGCCATCATGCGCACCGCTTCCGGATGCTGCTCGACCAGGGGCGCGAACGCCTTCAGGGCGGCCGTGGCCTGATCGTGCCAGTGTTCCCGGCGACCTCCGGCATCGCGCTCGGCCAGCTCGATCAGGTTGAGCACCGCCACCGCATTGGCGGCAGGGGTGGCCCCGTCGAACGGGTCCTTGCTGCGGAACAGCAGGTCCGGGCTGGCGCCGGCGACGAAGAACCCGCCCTCCGGATCTGCCAGGCGCGCGGCCTGCTCGTCGGTCAGCTCGGCGGCCGACGCCAGCCAGCGCGCCTCGCCCGTGGCCTCGTGCAACGCGAGCAGCCCCCTGACCAGGAAGGCATAGTCCGCCAGGAAAGCCGGGATGCGGGCGTGGCCGGCACGCCAGACGTGCATGAGGGAACCCCCGGCCCCGCCGGGGCGCATCTCTCCCAGCACCACCTCGGCGGCCCGGACGGCTTGCGCGATGAACCCGGGCTCGCCCAGCAACCGGCCGGCGGCGGCCAACCCGGCGATCGCCATGCCGTTCCAGTCGGCCAGGACCTTGTCGTCGGTGGCCGGCCGCGGTCTCTTCCCACGTGCCTCGAGCAGGCGCCGGCGCGGCCCCGCGAGCTCACGCAGCAGCTCGTCGGGATCGAGGCGGCGGCGCCGCGCCACCTCCTCCCAGCGTTCGGGGGCGTGCAGCACGTAGCGGTCCCCCTCGAAGAAGGGCGGACCCGCGAAACCCAGGAGCGGAGCCGCAAAGGCCGCATCCTCCTCGCCCAGGACGGCTGCGATCTCGGCCCTCGTCCAGACGTAGTAGGCGCCCTCGTGGCCTCCGGTCTCGGCGTCGATGGCGCTCCAAAGCGCCCCCTCGGGCGAGGTCATCTCTCGCCCGAGAAACGCCGCGGTCTCTCGCGCCACCCTGGCCGCCTGGGGGTCGCCGGTGCGGGCGTGCTCGCGGGCATGGAGCTCGAGCAGGAAGCCGTTGTCGTAGAGCATCTTCTCGAAGTGCGGCACCTTCCACTCGCGGTCGGTGGCATAACGATGGAAACCGCCGGCCAGCTGGTCGTAGATGCCGCCGCGCGCCATGGCATCGAGCGTCGCCGCCAGCATCTCGCCGGCATCGGGCCGCTCGGGCGCCATCTCGAGCAGCAGGAAGAGGTTCGACGGCGTCGGGAACTTGGGCGCGCTGCCGAAGCCGCCCCACTCGCGGTCGAAGCGGCGCGCCAGCGAGTCGACTCCTCGCCAGCAGGTGCCGGGGCCCGGCGGCTCGGCCCCGGGCCGGGAGCGCTCCTCGAGGAAATGACGCATGGCCTTCGCCATCTCGGCGGCCTGCTCCTCGACGTCGGTGCGGCGCTCCTTCCAGGCCTGGGCCAGGTCCTCGAGGACGTGGCGAAAGCCGGGACGGCCATGGGCGTCGTCGGGCGGGAAGTAGGTGCCGGCGAAGAAGGGCTCGAGCTTGGGAGTGAGGAAGAGCGAGTTCGGCCAGCCGCCCTGCCCGGTGAGGATCTGCGTGGCGGTCATGTAGACCTCGTCGAGGTCGGGCCGCTCCTCGCGGTCGAGCTTGATGTTCACGAAGTCCCGGTTCATCACCGCCGCCACCCGCGGGTCGGCGAAGGACTCGCGCTCCATGACGTGGCACCAGTAGCAGGTCGAGTAGCCCACCGACAGGAAGATGGGCTTGTCCTCGCGGCTCGCCCGCCGAAGCGCCTCCTCGCCCCAGGGATACCAATCGACCGGGTTGTGCTGGTGCAGCAGGAGGTAGGGACTGCTCTCGCCGGCCAGCCGGTTGGTGACGGCAGGCTCCGTGGGGTGGTTGCTCATGATGGCTGCTCCCTGGGATTGCGTGGACGGTTCAAGGCTGCTGCGAACCCGTGCCCGGCAGCGTCCGGCCGCGCCGGCGGGACGGCCTGCTGCTCGAGGTGTCGTCGACGGCCTTGGCCACGCCGCAGGCCAGGGGCGCGCCGGCATTGCCGTCGGGCTGGGTGGTGCAGTCGTCGGCGCCGGCATGGAGGATGACTGCCTTGTCGACCACGGAGCCGGTGCCCGAGAGCGCCAGCAGCTTCGTGCTCAGCTCGAGATGACCGGTGCCGTCGGCGGCGATCTCGACGTTGCCGAGATCGCCGGCATGACGCTTTGCGGCGTCGGGGCAAGCATGCGGCGCGCTCGTCGGGTTGAAGTCGTTGCCCGCCGAGGCAAAGGGCGGCTTGCCGCCCGCCTCGATCGTGCACACGCCCTTCTCGTGCACGTGGAGCGCGTAGAGGCCCGGCTTTGCCACGCCGCTCACGTCGGCGATCACCTGGACGTCGCCGCCGCCACGCGAGTAGAAAAGCACGCTCCCCTCCAGTTGCGGACCTCCCGGAGCTGCCTGCAGGACGGCAAGGGCGCTGGCCCTGCCGCCTTCCTGCCGGCCGCCGCCGCCGCCGCGCCCGCCGCGGCCGCCCGGCGGCTGCGCCCGGACAGGCTCCCAGATGAATGCCAGCCCGGCGGCGAGGACCAGCAGCACGATGGTCGAGGAACGCAAGCGCACTATGGGTGCCATCTACTCGTCTCCTGCCTCCTGGTCCGCCAAGGCTCGCTCGCGGCGCCGCCAGTCTTCACGGCCTTCAGGTCTCTGAACAGCTCGCCGCCGCCGCCGGCCGGTCCCGCCGACCCCGCCCATTCTAATCCGAGGCGTCCGTTGCCTCGGGGCGAAGCCCTGAGCGCTGAGCGGCTGGGCGCCCGGTGTAACCGTTCAGCGCACGGGTTCGTCTGATCACTACGTACCGGGCTCCATCTACCCGGTCTGCCGGCGGCAGCCGCGGCAAGTGGCCGCGCCGGGCGGAAGGACACGGCAGGTCCGCGGAGGCAGATTGGCAAGAGCAGGTGATTTCGCGGTTGCAGTCAGAGCGTTCGTGCGCCGCCGTATCCTCTGGTTCCTGGCCGCTGGCGTGGTGGTGCTCGGCGGCGCCGGCTTTCTCTGGTGGCAGGCGAGGAGCCAGCGGCCCCAATACGTCACGGCGGCGGTGACGCGCGGCAACGTCCGGCGCTCCGTCAGCATGACCGGCGCGCTGAACCCGGTGGTGACGGTCCAGGTCGGATCCTACGTCTCCGGTCCGGTCAAGACGCTGCACTGCGACTTCAACACCGAGGTCGTGGTCGGTCAGATCTGCGCGACCATCGATCCCCTGCCGTTCCAGCTCATCGTCGACCAGGACCGGGCCGAGGTGGGGACTGCGGAGGCGCAGCTCAAGAAGGACAGGGCGGCGCAGGTCTACGCCAAGATCGCGTTCGAGCGCGACTCGAAGCTGCTGGCGGAGGGCACCGTGTCGCAGGACACGGTGGACAACGACAAGAGCGCCTACGACCAGATCACGGCGCAGATCGGCCTCGACCAGGCGACGATCGTCAACAAGGAAGCCACGCTCAAGGCGGCAGAAGTGAATCTCGCCTACACCAACATCGTGTCGCCGGTCGTCGGCACCGTCATCACCCGGTCGGTCGACGTAGGACAGACCGTCGCCGCCAGCCTGCAGAGCCCGACGCTGTTCATCATCGGCAAGGACCTCACCCGGATGCAGGTGGACACCAACGTGAGCGAGTCGGACGTCGGCGCGGTGCGCATCGGGCAGGATGCCATCTTCACCGTCCAGGCCTTCCCGGGCAGGTCCTTCCGGGGCAAGGTCACCCAGATCCGGCACGGCCCGATCACCGTCCAGAACGTCGTCACCTACGACGCGGTCGTGGCGGTCGACAATCCCGAGCGCCTGCTCTTTCCGGGCATGACCGCCGACACCCGCATCGTGATCGACGAGCACGACGGCGTCCTGCGGGTGCCGCTTCCCGCCGTGCGGTTCAACCCGGAGGGGATCGCCGGCGCGGGCGAAGCGCCGCCGGCTCGGGACTCGGGCCGGCCCGAGGAAAAGGGCGAGGACCAGTCCGGGGCGAGGGTCGCCGATACCGGCGGCGGCGGCGCAGGCAGACGCGGCGCCGGCGGCAAGGGTGGTGGCGACGGCTCGCCCGGGGCAGGCAACGAGAGCGGTGGCCCCAGCACGGGAGGGATGGGCAGCGAAGGGGGCCGCAGGCACCCCGGAGAGGGGCGGCGGGCGAGAGGCGGCGAGGCCGGAACCGAGGCCAGGGGCCGTGACGCCGCGGCAGGCCGCCTTGGCCGGAGGGGCGAAGGCAGTCCCTGGGGCAGCCCCGAGGGCGAAACCGGCGGCGGGCCCGGAGGCGGGCCGGCAGGCGGGGCCGCCGGCAGTCGCGAGGGCAGGGCCGGCGGCGGCCGCGAAGCCTGGACGGGTGGCGCTCGCGACGGTCGTGCCGGCGGCGGCCGCGAAGGCAGGACCGGCCGCGGCGGCAGGACTGGCGGCAGCGCCGGCGAGCATCGCAGCCGCGTCTGGGTGCTGAACGACGGCAAGTTGCGGCCGGTCCTGGTGACCACGGGCCTCGACGACGGCACGCTGATCGAGGTGTTCGCGAAGGACCTGAAGCCGGGCGACAAGGTGGTGGTCAACGAGATCAAGCCGGGCGAGCAGCGGCAGCGCGGGCAGGCCCCCAACCCGAACCAGGCGTTCCGGCAGCAGGGAGGAGGCCCGCGCCTGTGACGCAGCCGGCAGCGGGTCCGCGCCCGGCGCCCGGGGGGCCGGTCATCGACGTCCGCGAGGCGACCAAGGTCTACCAGCTGGGCGACCAGGAGGTCCATGCGCTCCGGGGCGTCAGCCTGATCGTCGAGCGCGGCGAGTTCGTCGCGATCATGGGCGCCTCGGGCTCGGGGAAGTCGACGCTGATGAACCTGATCGGTTGCCTCGATCAGCCGACCAGCGGCGCCTACCTGCTCGACGGCATCGACGTCGCCGGGCTGGACGAGCCGGCGCTGGCGAGGATCCGCAGCCGCCGGATCGGCTTCGTGTTCCAGAGCTTCAACCTGCTGGCGCGGACCAGCGCCGCCGAGAACGTCGCGCTGCCGCTGTTCTACTCGGGCCAGCTGGCGGACGGCGCCGCCAAGGTGCGCGACACGCTGGCCCTGCTCGGCCTCGCCGATCGCGCGCGCAACCATCCCAATCAGCTCTCCGGCGGCCAGCAGCAGCGCGTGGCGATCGCCCGCGCGCTCATCAACCGTCCGACGATCCTGCTTGCCGACGAGCCCACGGGCAACCTCGATTCGCAGACCGCCCGCGAGATCCTCGGCACGATCCGGGCGCTCAATCGCGAACGCGGCCTGACGGTCGTGCTGGTCACGCACGAGCGGGCGCTGGCCGAGACCGCCGACCGCATCGTCACGATGAGCGACGGCGTCATCGTCGGCGACGAGCGCACGGCCGGCTCGGAGGCCGCGCTCGGCCAGCCGGGAACCGCCGCCGCCGCCGCCGCCTCTGCCGCCGCGGCGACCGAGGAGCCGGAGCGGCCGTCGCCGCTCGCCGAGGTCCGGTCGTTCCTCTGGATGGCGCTGCTCGCGGCCGGGCGCGGCATCGGCCGCAACAAGCTGCGCTCGGCGCTGACCATGCTCGGCATCTTCATCGGCGTCGCCGCCCTGATCGCCATGCTGGCCGTCGGCGAAGGGGCGCGGGCGGCGCTCAAGGCGCAGCTCGAGAGCCTGGGCACCGATCTGCTGGTCGTGCTGCCGGGAACGTCGCGGGCCAATGGCGTGCGCGCCGGCATCGGCAGCGCCTCGACGCTCAGGGTCAGCGACGGCGCCGCGATCCTGGAAGAGGACTCGGCCGTGTCCGATATCAGCTTCGTGAACCGCCAGTCCGCCCAGACGGTCAACGGCAACCAGAACTGGTCCACCAGCGTCCTGGGCGTGACGCCGAGCTACCTGTCGATCCGGCAGTGGCCGGTGGTGGCGGGCCGGACGCTCGGCGAGCGCGACGAGGCCGACGGCAACACGGTGTGCCTGCTGGGTCAGACCGTGCTCACCAACCTTTTCGGCGAGTTCCAGAACCCGGTCGGCGCCACCATCCGGATCAAGAACGTCGCCATGGAGGTGATCGGCGTGCTGGCGCCGAAGGGCCACTCGGCGTCGGGACAGGACCAGGATGATGTCGTGCTGATTCCCTTCCGCACCTCGCAGGAGCGGGTGCTCGGCGTCGCCACCCCCAGCTCCACCCAGAACCAGGCCACGGTCTTCATTCCGCCGCCCAATCCCTTCGGCATCCAGCCCAAGCTGGTGGGGTTCGTTCACACCATTTTCGTGCAGGCGCGCAGCGGCGAGCTGGTCAAGACGGCGCTGCAACAGGTCACGCAGACGCTCGAGCGGAGCCACCGCATCAGGCCCGGACAGCTGGACGACTTCACGGTGCGCGACCTGACCGAGATCGCCGAGGTGGCCGAGGAGAGCAGCCGCGTCATGGAGCTGCTGCTCGCGGCGATCGCATCGATCTCGCTGCTCGTCGGCGGCATCGGCATCATGAACATCCTCCTGGTTTCGGTCACCGAGCGCACCCGGGAGATCGGCGTGCGGATGGCGATCGGCGCCCGGCGGGTGCACGTCCTGCTGCAGTTCCTCGTCGAGGCGTCGTTGCTCAGCCTGATGGGCGGCGGCGCCGGGGTGCTGACCGGCGTGGTCGCCTCCAAGGCGATCTCGATGGTGGCGGGCTGGCCGACGCTGCTCTATCCGATCGTCGTGCTGGCAGCTTTCCTCTTCTCGGCCGCGATCGGCGTCTTCTTCGGCTATTACCCCGCCCGGCAGGCCTCGCGCCTCAATCCGATCGATGCCTTGCGCTATGAATGACGCGCGCCGCAACCGCTGCGTCATCTGCGCCATGGCGCTCGCGGCCGGACTGGCGCTCCTGGCCGGGGCCTGCGTCGTCGGGCCGGACTTCAAGCGGCCGGCGCCTCCCACGGTTGGCACCTACCTGCCGCCGGAGCCGGCAGCGCCCCGGCCGGAGAGCCCGGGGCCGCCGGAGAGCCCCGCCGCCGAGGCGGTGCAACGCGTGGAGCTCGGACGGCAGATCCCCGCCCGCTGGTGGGAGTTGTTTCGCTGCGCGCGCCTCGACGACACCCTGCGCGAGGCGATCGCCGCGAGCAACACCCTGGCTGCCGCCAGGGCCACGCTGGCGCAGGCCAAAGAGGCAGTGGCGGCGGCGCGCGCCGCGCTCTACCCGCAGCTCGACCTGGGGGCGGGCGCCCGCCGCGGCAAGGCCGGCATGGGCGCGACGGCGAATGCATTTTCCCTGGGCCCGACCGCCAGCTACTCGCTCGACGCCTTCGGCGGGACGCGCCGGCGCGTCGAGCAGGAGGCGGCGCTGGCGGACGACCAGCGCTACCAGCTCGCGGCGGCGTACCTCACCCTGACCGGCGACGCCGTCACCACGGCCATTGCCATCGCCTCGACGCGCCTGCAGATCGCGACGGTCGAGGACCTGATCAAGAACGATCAGAAAAACCTTTCGCTCGTCGAGCGCGAGTTCAATGCTGGCAAGGTGGCCCGGAGCGAGGTGCTGACCGCCGCTGCCCAGCTCGAGGGCGACCGCACGCAGCTGCCGAGCCTGCACCAGCAGCTGAGCGTCTCGCGGCACGCGCTGGCGGTCCTCGCCGGCAAGGCGCCGGCCGAAGGGTCGCCGCCTGATTTCGAGGTCGCGGAATTCACGCTGCCGGACGTGCTGCCGGCAAGCCTGCCTTCGGAGCTGGTGCGCCAGCGCCCCGACATCCTGGCCGCCGAAGCGCAGCTGCACGCCGACAGCGCGGCGATCGGCGTGGCGACCGCCCAGATGTACCCTTCGATCACGCTGTCGGCGTCGCTGGTCCAGGAATCCATGGCGCTCGCCCGCCTGCTCGCGGCCGCGAGCAGGACCTGGAGCGCGGGTGGCAGCCTCGACGCGCCGCTCTACCGCGGCGGCGCCCTCGCGGCGCAGCGCCGGGCCGCGGTCGACGCCTACGATGCCCAGCTGGCGGTTTATCGGCAAACCATCCTGCAAGCCTTCGGACAGGTGGCGGACGTGCTGAGCGCGCTCGAGCACGATGCCGAGCTGGTGTCGGCGTCGCGCCGCGCGCTCGACATCGCCGCCTCCTCGCTGGCGCTGCAGCGCTCGAGCTACGCGGCAGGCAAGACCAGCGCGCTGCAGCTGATCGTCGCCGAGAACACCTATTCCGAGGCGCGCCTCGGCAACGTGCGCGCCGTGAGCCAGCGCCTGGCGGATACCGCCCAGCTCTTCATCGCCGTCGGCGGCGGCTGGTGGAACGACAGCGCGTCGGCGCCTCCTCCTCCGCCCTAGTGCACTGGCAGCGGGCCCAAGGTCATTGGACCGGGCTTCTTTACACTGCTATGATCGTATTGTCGATCATGGTCCTCCCGCCGCAGCGCCAGCTTCGAAAAACGACGGCGCGTATTGCCGGCCGCGGCCGCGCCCGGGCCGCCGGCGCGGTGCTGGCGCTGTTGCTTTCGGCGCTGCCGATCGCCGGCGCGGCTGCCGGACGCGGGCCGGCCGCCGCCCCAGCCGCCTCCACCACCGCTGTCACCGCCGCCACCACCGCCACCGAAAAGCCGGCCGCGGTCTCGCGGGCCGCGTCGCCGCCGCGGCTGGTGATCCATGCGCGGCTGGCGTCGATCATCCAGCCGGTGGCGGCGCAGTACCTGCGCCAGGTGCTCGCGCGGGCGGACGCGGCGGGGGCGTCGGCGGTGGTGGTGGAGCTGGACACCCCGGGCGGCCTTGGGACCTCGATGCACGAGATGACCGAGGACATCCTGGCGGCCCGCACGCCGGTCGTGGTCTACGTGGCGCCGAGCGGGGCGCAGGCGGCGTCGGCGGGGTTCTTCCTGCTGCTGGCGGCCGACGTGGCGGCGATGGCTCCCGGCACCCGGACCGGCGCCGCCCACCCGGTGGGGCCCAACGGCGAGGCGCTCGCCGGGCCCATGGCCCAAAAGGTCGAGCAGGACGCCGCCGCCGCCATCCGTTCGCTGGCGGTGCGCAACGGCCGCGACGCGGCGGTGGCGGAGCAGGCGGTCATGACCAGCCGCTCGTTCAGCGCCGAGGAGGCGATCGCGGCGCACCTCGCCGACCTGATGGCGCCGAGCCTGCCCGAGCTGCTGCGGGCGCTCGACGGCCGGCAGGTGCGCAAGACCGCCGCCGCCCCGGCCGGCATCGTCCTCCACACCGCCGGCGCGGCGGTGACGGAAGTGGAGATGACCGCGGCGCAGCGGCTGCTCTCGGCGCTGGCCCATCCCGAGCTCGCCTACATGCTGCTGATGCTGGGCGGGGTCGGCCTGTTCTTCGAGATCACCCATCCCGGCACCATCATGCCCGGGGTGTTCGGCGCCATCTTCCTGCTGCTGGCATTCTTCGGACTGTCGCTGCTCGCCGTCAACTATGCGGGCGCCGCGCTCATCCTGCTGGGGGTGGGGCTGTTCGTGGCCGAGCTCAAGGCGGGCGGCCACGGCGTGCTGGCGCTGTCGGGCGCCGTGTCGCTGGTCATCGGCTCGCTGCTGCTGTTCAGCAGCCCGGAGCCGGAGCTGCGGGTCAGCCTGGAATGGATCACCGTGGTGACGCTGTTGACGCTCACGGCGGTGTGCACGTTGTTGGTGGCGGCCTGGCGGATACGCCGCCGGCCGGTGTTGACCGGCGCCGAGGGCCTGGTGCACGAGCGCGGAGTCGCACGCTCCGAGCTCCACCCGGCGGGCAAGGTGTTCGTGCACGGCGAGATCTGGGATGCCGTGGCCGAGCAGCCGGTCGCGGTGGGCGAGCCGGTCGAGGTGACTGGGGTGCGCGACATGGTGCTCGCAGTTCGGAGAGCGTAGGCGGGCGTAGGCGCGCGCCCGCGAGCGTGGGAGGGCCTGAGCGATGGGAGGAGGGGACCTGCCGATGGCACCGTTTGGCTTGTTCGTGATCGTCCTGATCGCGGTGATCCTGCTGTCGCGCTGGATCAACATCTTGCAGGAATACGAGCGCGCGGTCACCTTCTTCCTCGGCCGCGTCTCGGCGCACGCGCGCGGGCCTGGGCTGGTGCTCATCTTCTGGCCCTTCGAGCGCATGGTGAGGGTGTCGACCCGCACCATCGCCTTCGAGGTGCAGCCGCAGGACGTGATCACCCGCGACAACGTTTCGGTGCGGGTCAACGCAGTCGTCTACTTCCGCGTCGTCGAACCGATCAAGGCCATCGTCTCGGTCGAGAACTACCCCTACGCGACCAATCAGCTGGCGCAGACCACGCTGCGCTCGGTGCTGGGCCAGGCAGATCTCGACGAGCTGCTGGCGGCGCGCGACAAGCTCAATGCCCGCCTGCAGGAGATCATCGACATGCACACCGAGCCCTGGGGCATCAAGGTGGCGATGGTCGAGGTCAAGCAGGTCGACCTGCCGCAGGAGATGCAGCGCGCCATGGCGCGCCAGGCCGAGGCGGAGCGCGAGAAGCGCGCCAAGATCATCCACGCCGCGGGCGAGCTCGAGGCCTCGGCGAAGCTGGGCGAGGCGGCGGAGGTGATCGCCCGCAACCCTGTCACCTTGCAGCTGAGGTACCTGCAGACCTTGACCGAGATCTCGGCGGAGAAGAACTCGACCATCCTCTTTCCGGTGCCGATCGAGATGTTCCGCACCTTCCTGGGTAAGGATTCCTGATGACGACGGATATCGACCGCAGCAGCATGGACGTGAGCGGCTCCCACGAGCCGAGCTACTACGAGATCGCGCTCACCAACCGCCAGGTGGTGGTGGCGTTCGTCATCCTGCTGACCTGCGTGGTGGCGGCTTTCTTCTCCGGCGTCTGGATCGGCCGCGAGAGCGCGGGGCGGGCGCAGGAGAGGGCGGCGCTGCTGGCCCGCGCCCACGGGGGCCATCGTGGCGACGGCCCAGGCTCCGGCGCCGCCGGGGACGACGCCGCGGATGGCTCCAACGGCATGAACGCCGCCGCCGGCGCCGACAAGGAGAAGCCCGAAGGGCAGGCGCTCCAGGAGTTCAAGTTCTTCGCCGATCCGCGCCATCATCCTGCCGCCCCTGCCGCCCCTACTGCCCCTGCCGCCGATATCAAGGGCGCCCGCACCAACGGGCAGCCGGCCGGGACCGCGCCGGCGACGGCGGGCGATGCCGGCAGCGGCGAGGCATCGGCGACCCCGGCGACCGCCGGCTCTGTCGGCACCGCTGGTTCGGCTGGCTCCACTAGCTCAACCGGCTCCACTGGCTCAAATCGTTCAGCCGCCGCCGGTGCGGCGTCGCGATCGACCCTGGCCGAGGACCTGAGCCGCCGCGCCGGCCCGCCGGCAGGCTCAGCGGCTTCTCCCGCTCCAGCCTCCCCGGCCGCGCCCCGTGCGGCTGCCACCTCCGCGGCGGGCGCCGCCCGGCAGGGCGAGCGGTCGTCGCCGGCGAATGGCCCGAATGTGGCCAACGCCGCCCATGCCGCCAATACCACGGACGCCGCTCCGGCCGGCGAAGGCGAACCGCTGCCCGGCACGCCGGCGCCGGCCGCCCGTGCCAAGGGAAGCGCCGGTGCGAAGCCCGACGCGGCGGCGACCGGCGGCAAGAAGCAGGCAATCACCTGGTCTCCCGCCGCATCGCCGGCCGGTGCCGCCGCCGGTACGCCGGCCGCCGCGTCCGACGCCGGAGCGCCCGGCGAGCTGGTCATCCAGGTCTTCTCGACGGCGGACAAGGAGCAGGCCGACAAGGTGCGCGACGGCCTGGTCGACGCCGGTTTCACCGCCTTCCTGTCGCCGATCGCCAAGGGCGGCCAGACCATGTACCGCGTCCGGATCGGCCCCTTCCCGTCGCGCAGCGCCGCCGAGGCCGTGGCGGAGAAGGTCCGCAAGGAGCGGAAGCTCGACACCTGGATCACGCCCAAGTAGCTCGCGTGGACCCTTCGCGCTCGCTCCGCGCGCGGCTGCTCTGGCTCCTGCTCGCCGCCGGCGGCGGCGTGCTGTGGGGGCTCTGCTTCGGCCGCGTGCCGCTCGGCCTGGGCGCCTGGCTCGCCCTGGCGCCGCTGCCGCTGCTGCTCGGACACCGGCGGCCGGCGCCGCTCGCCTTCCTGCACGGCTTCGCCTCCTGGGAGACCGGCCTCTACTGGATCGTGCCGACGCTGCGGGAGTACGGCAGCTTGTCGCTGCCCCTGGCGGTGCTCCTGACCAGCATCCTGGCCGCCTTCCTCGCCCTGTTCCACGCCGCCTTCGGCTGGCTGGGCGGGCCGCTGTGGCGCCGCTTCAGCGCCGGTGACCGCTACGGCACGGCGCTCTGGGCGCTGCCGGCGCTCTGGGTGGCTCTCGAGTGGCTGCGCACCTACTTCCTCGGGGGATTCCCCTGGAACCTCGCCGCGTACGCCTGGATCGCGGTGCCCGGCGCGCTGCCGCTCTCGGCGTTCATCGGCGCTTACGGCGTCTCCTTCCTGGTGGTGCTGGTGGCGGCAGCGGTCGCGGCCACCGCTCTGCGCCTGGCCGGGCGCCGGGCCCGCCCCTGGCGGCCGCTCGCCGCCGGGCTGGCGGTGCCGCTGCTGCTGCTGCCGTTCGCCGGCCGCTGGAGCCTGCGCCGCGCGGTGGTCGAGAACGAGCGCTCCGCCGCTGCCGGCCTGCCTTTCCGGCTGCTGCAGCCGAACGTCGCCGACCAGGCGGGGTGGGACCCCCAGCGCGCGCTGCGCGACTACCGCAAGGTGGTCGACATGTCGTACGCCGCCTGCCGGCCAGGAGCCCTGGTGATCTGGCCCGAGAGCGCCGGCTGGCCGTTCGAGTACCGGCGCGACGAGCTGCTCGACCGCGACCTCGCGGCGATGACGGCGCAGGGCTGCGGCGTGCTCTTCAACTCCGATTCGCCGGTGGGGCCGGGCGACGAGCACGCCTACAACTCGGCCTGGCTGCTGGCGCCCGGCGCGCCGCCGGCGCGCTACGACAAGCGGCACCTCGTGCCGTTCGGCGAGTACGTGCCGTTCGAGCGGGTGCTCTTCTTTGCCAAGACGGTGGCGCGCAACATCGGCCAGTTCCGCCCCGCGGAGCGGCTGTCGCTGCTGCCCTGGCGCGGCGAGCTGCTGGGGCCGGCGATCTGCTACGAGGTGGTGTTCCCAGAGGAGACGGCCGCGCTGACACAAGCCGGGGCGACGATCCTGGTCACCATCACCAACGACGGCTGGTACGGCGATACCGCCGCCCCCTGGCAGCACCTGCGCGCCGCCCGCTTCCGCGCCGCCGAGAACCGGCGGCCGATGCTGCGCGCCGCCATCACCGGCGTCTCGGCGGTCATCGCGCCGGACGGCTCGGTGCGCGGCGAGCTGGGGGTCGGCGAGGAAGGCGTCATCCGCGCCATGGTGGCGGGGGAGCGCGAGATGACCCCCTATGCCCGCTGGCCCTGGCTGCCGCCCTTCGCCGCGACCGCTGCCGCCCTTGGCGCAATCCTTGCGCGTCGCGGGACGGCGCCTGGCCGCCGGCATATACTTCGCCGTCTGGGGCAAGAAGCTGCCAGCCCCGCTCGAGGAGTGGATACCTGATGCCCGCGAACTCGGTACAACCCCGCATCGACCATCTTTCGGAGCAGCTCGCTAGACTCCGGGGGTATCTTTGACGAAACCGGCATCGAGCGCCGGCTGGCCGAGATCGACTCGCAGATGGAAGCGCCCGGCTTCTGGGACAGCCGGACGCCGGCCGCCGACGGCCCCACCTCGCTGCTGCGCGAACGCCGCGGCCTCGAGCGCCGCCTGGCGACCATCGAGAAGCTGCGCGCCGACGCCGAGGAGCTTGCCGCCTGGCACGAGCTGCTGGCCGCGGACGAGGAGGCGGTGGGCGGCGATCCCGACCTCGAGCGCTTCCTGGCGCGGCTGGAAGCCGACCTCGATCGCCTCGACCTCGAGCTGAAGCTCTCCGGACCCGACGACGACAAGAACGCCATCGTCGCGATCCACCCCGGCGCCGGCGGCACCGAGTCGCAGGACTGGGCCGAGATGCTGTTGCGCATGTACCTGCGCTGGGGCGAGCGCGGCGGCTACCAGGTCGAGATGCTGGAGCGCCAGGACGGCGAGGAGGCGGGGATCAAGAGCGCGACGTTCGCCGTCCGCGGCCCCTACGCCTACGGCTACCTGAGCGGCGAGGCGGGTGTCCATCGCCTGGTGCGCATCAGCCCCTTCGATTTCCAGGCCCGCCGCCATACCTCGTTCGCCTCGGTCGACGTCTACCCGGAGGTGGACGACGAGGTGAAAATAGACATCGAGGACAAGGACCTGCGCATCGACACCTACCGGTCGTCCGGCGCCGGCGGCCAGCACGTCAACAAGACCGAGTCGGCGGTGCGGATCACCCACCTGCCCTCGGGCATCGTCGTCGCCTGCCAGAACGAGCGCAGCCAGATCAAGAACCGCGCCATGGCGATGAAGGTCCTGCGCTCGCGTCTCTACGACCGCGAGATGCAGAGGCGCCAGGCCGAGCAGGCCGAGCGCGAGGGCAAGAAGAAAGAGATCGGTTGGGGCAGCCAGATCCGCAGCTACGTGCTGCACCCCTACCGCATGGTCAAGGACCATCGCACCGGCGCCGAGGTGGGGGACGCCGACCGCGTCCTCGACGGCGGGCTGGAACCGTTCATCGAGGCCTGGCTCAAGGGCCAGATGGCCGTCCCCGCCGCCCCCGCCGCCCCCGCCGCCGGCGCCGCTGCGGATGCCGCCGGCGCCGGCTCGCCGCGCGGTGCCGTCAATCCATGAGGGCGCCATGAGCGGGCCGCCACCGCCGCGGCTCGACCTGGTGTCGCCGCTGCCGCCGGTGCGCTCGGGGATCGCCGACTACAGCTTCGACCTGCTCCCGCACCTGGCGGCGCTCGCCGACGTGCGGCTGATCCACCTCCCGGGCCAGCCGGTCGAGCCGGAGATCGCCGCCGCCTGGCCGTTCGCGGCTGCCGCGGAGCTGGGGTCCGGCCGCCTCCCGCTCTACCAGATGGGCAACAACCGCCATCACGAGGGCGTCCAGGAGCTGGCGCTGCGGCACCCCGGGGTGCTCACGCTGCACGACGTCGTGCTGCATCACCTGCTGCTCGACGTCACCCTGGGGCGCGACGACTTCTACGGCTACCGGGAGCGCCTGGGGCGCGACCACGGTTGGGTGGGCGAGGCGGTGGCGGCGGCCAAGCGCTGGGGGGCCTACGGCACGGCGCCGATCTTCGCCCTGCCGGCGCATCGCACGCTGCTGCGGCGCCAGCGGGGTGTGCTGGTGCACAGCGAGTGGGCGGCCGGGGTGGTGCGCGAGGACGACCCGGAGCTGCGGGTGCGGGCGGTGCCGATGGGCGTGCCGCTGCCGCCGCCGGCCGACCGCGAGGCCGGGCTCGCCATGCGGCGGCGCCTCGGCCTGCCGGTCGATGCGCCGGTGGTGGGCTCCTTCGGCTTCCAGACGCCGATCAAGCGGACCGTGTTGGGGGTGCGGGCGCTGGCCGCGCCGGGGCTCGAGCGGGTCCACCTCCTGGTGGTCGGCGAGGAGGCCCCCGGCACCGGCGTGCTCGAAGCGGCGCACCGCGCCGGGGTGGCGGGGCGCGTGCACCTCACCGGCTATCTGCCGTTCGCCGACTTCGCGGGCGCCATCGCCGCCGCCGACCTGTGCCTGAACCTGCGTTACCCAACCGCCGGCGAGACCTCCGCCTCGCTGCTGCGCGTGATGGCGGCGGGCCGCGCCGCGGTGGTCTCCGAGTACGCGCAGTTCGCCGAGCTCCCGGATACGATCGCGGTCAAGGTGCCGCTCGGAGCGGACGCCGCCGAGGGGGCGGAGCTGGCGGCGCGGCTCGGGGAGCTGCTGGCGCAACCGGCACGGCTGCTGGCGATGGGGGAGGCGGCGCGCCAGTACGTGCGCGCCCGCCACGACCCGCGGCGGGCGGCGGCGGCGGTGGCGGCGGCATGCGCCGACTGGGCGGCGGCCGAGCCGCCGGCGGCGCGCGATGCCGCCGGCGCCGCCGCCGGCGGCGGCAAGTCCGGCGGCCGTTGCCAGGCGCCGCTGCCGTCGAGCGTGGTCTGGGGACGCCTCCCCGGCGAGCTCGAGGTGCGCGGCGCCGAGCTGCCCTGGCCGGAAGGCGCGCGGCGGCGGCTCGAGATCGTGCTGCGCAACCGCGGCTTCGCGCGCTGGCTGGCGGGCAGCCGCGGTCCGGGCGGCGTCGCGGTGGTGGTGAAGCTGATCGCCGGTGGACAGGACCTCTTTGCCCGCCGGCCCTGGCTGCCCCTGCCGCGCGACCTCGCGCCAGGGGAGGAGGTGCGGTTCGAGGTCGAGGTGCGGCGCCCGCCCGGCCCGCCGCCCGGGCCGCTGCCGGCCAACGTGCCGCGGTTGCCGGTGCCGCCCGGGCGCATCCGCCTGTGGATCGAGCCGCACCTGTTCGGCGGTCTCGGCATGTGGCAGCTCGGAGGGCCCCGGTGGGAACGAGACATCTAGTGCCACCAGAGGCCCGGGGCAGCGAGCGCTGGGGGCGCGGCGAGCGCGCCGGGCGTGGCGCCGAGAACGAAACCGCGGCGGCGGGAATCGTCTCCGAGGACGGCGACACGGGTGCCGGCCACGCCGGCCAGGAAAACCCCGATGGCGCCACGCATGCCAGCTCCGCCGAGTGGTTGGGCTGGACCGTGCTCTGCTCCCTGCTGCTCGCCGTGCTGGTCGCCACCCTGGTCTTCGACCGCAGCGGCCGGCCGTCGCTGGTCGGCGACGAGGCGACCTACGCCATGCAGGCGGCCAGCCTGGCATGGGACTTCGACCTGCGCTACACCCGCGCCGCCTACGATCGCTTCATGGCGCAATGGGGCGGCCCGCCCGACGGGGTGATCCTGCAGAGCCGCGACGGCGGCGCCCACCTCACCTATGGCAAGCCGTGCCTCTACGCCCTGCTGGTGGCGCCGTTCGTGCGCTTCGCGCCGCAGCGCGGCGCGCTGGTGGCGAACGCCCTGATGCTGGCCGCGGCCGCGCTGCTCGCCGCCCGCACCCTCAGGCGGCGGATGGGAGCCGTCGCGCCGTTCGCCGTCGCGGTGCTGGTCTTCGGTTCGGTCGGGTTCGCCTACGTGTTCTGGGTGCATGCCGACGTCTTCCTGCTCGCCGCCACGGCCGCCGGCTTCGCCCTGGTCTACGCCGGCGACCGCTCGACCCTGCCCAGGGGCCTGCCGGCGCCGCCGCTCTTTGGCGCCGAGACGGGGCCGCGGCCCGGCTGGCGCTGGCTCGCGCGCTGGGCGCTGGCCGGCGCGCTGCTCGCGGTGCCGGGCGCCTTCCGGCCCTTCTACCTGGTCCTGCTGCTGCCCGCGGCGCTGGCCGTGCCCGCCGGCCGCCGGCGCCAGGGCTGGCCGGCGCTCGCCGCCGGGGCGCTGGCGCTGCTGCTGCTCACCGCCGGCGTGCAGCGCGCCGCCGGCGGCGACTGGAACAGCTACTCGGGCGAGCGGCTCGGGTTCTATGCCAAGACCGGCTATCCGGCGGTCGATTTCCCGGCCTCGGAATGGAACCAGAAACTGCGCCAGTGGGGCAACACCTCCTGGACCCAGGAGGGGGCCTTCGCGCCCAGCTCGAGCCTGCGGCTGTGGGGCTGGAACCTGGTCTACTTCCTGGCCGGCCGCGACGTCGGCGTGCTGCCGTATTTCCTGCCGCTGCTGCTCGGCGTGCTGGCCTTCCGGCGCGACCGCGGCCGCTGGGCGCTGCCCCTGGCGGTGGCGCTCGCGGCGCTGTGCTTCCTGCTGGTGCGACCCTTCAACTTCTACGGCGGCGGCGGCGCCATCGCCAACCGCTACTTCCTGCCCCTGTACCCGGCGCTGTGGTACATGGCGGCGCGCCCGCTGCGGACGGCGACGGTGGCGCTGGCGGCGGTGCTCGCCGCGCCTTTCCTGGGGCCCCTGTGGCGCCACCCGGCGGCCTTCCCGGTGGGGGAGGACGGCCGCTATCGCCACGTCTCGGCGGTGGCGCGGCGGCTGCTCCCCTACGAGACGACGCAGAGCCACATCCCCGGCGGCCAGGACGGAAGCGCCAACGGCCTTTGGGTGAAGCTGCTGAGCCGCGACGTCTGGCGCCAGGCCGGCGGCGGCCTGCGCATGGCCGGCACCGGCGAGGCCGACCTGCTGGTGGGCAGCCCGCGGCCGCTGCCGTTCCTGGCGGTCGAGCTCGACCGCCGCGCTCCCACCCGCCTCGCCGCCTCGGGCCGCGAGCTGCGTCCCAGCCTGCTGCGGCCCAACGGCATGGAGGTCTTCGAGGTGCCGCTCCGCCGTCCGCGCGCCGTCCACCCCATGTGGTGGACGCACGACGACTACTATCTCTATGCCCTGACGTTCCGGCTGCCGGGCGCCAGGGAAGGACCGGTCAGCGTGGAGCTGCGCCGCGGCGAAGACCCCGCCAGGATCGACTTCGAGCCCGACCAGCCCACCGGCCCTGGCTCCGGCGGCGGCGGCGACGCCGGCGACCCCGGCGACCCCGGTGACCCCAGCCGGGCGTCGCCGCCGCCATCGCGATGACGCCGCTACCGCCCGGGGGTCCGGACCGCCCCAGCTGGATCGTCGAGCTGCGGGAGCGGCTCGCCTCGCCGCCTCCCCGCAGGCTCGCCGGTCCGGTAGCGGCGGAGCTGCGGCAGGCGGCGGTGCTGGTGCCGCTGGACGTCGACGCCGGGGAGCTGTGGACGGTCTTGACGAAGCGCACCGACACCCTGCCCAGCCATCCCAGCCAGATCGCCTTCCCCGGCGGCAGCCGCGAAGCGGGGGAGGACGCCTGGACAGCGGCGTTGCGCGAGGCGCGCGAGGAGGTGGGCCTCGATCCCGCCCACGTCCTGCGGTTGGGCGAGCTCGACGAGCAGGACGTCCCCAGCGGCTTCCGCATCGTGCCGTGCGTGGGGGCGATCCCGCACCCCTACGAGCTGCACCCCAGCGAGGCCGAGATCGCGGAGGTCATCCGCCTGCCGCTCACGGCCTTCACCAATCCGCGGCTGGTCGAGGAGCGCCCGGTGGTCTACGACGGGGTGCGCCGCAACCTGCGCATCTACCACGTCGGCAGCCGCCAGATCTGGGGGGTGACCGCGCAAATCCTGCACAGCCTGCTCGAGCGCCTGGGCCTCGGGGGTCCCGCTGAGCCCTGAGGACGGCTCGCCGCCGCCGTCTCCCGCCAACCCGCCACGCCCTCGCCAGCCATGGCGGGCCCGCTGGCCGGCCCTGGTCTACGCGGGCCTGGCGGTTGCCTACCTGGCGCCCTTCTGGGCGGTGCCGGGCTACCTGCCTTCGACCGACGGGCCGAGCCACGTCTACAACGCCTGGGTCATGGGGCAGCTTGCCGGCCCGGACCGGGCGCCGGTGCTGCGCGAGTACTACTACCTCAACCCGCAACCGGTACCCAATTCCCTCACCCACGTGGCATTGATGGAGCTGATGCGGGCGCTGCCGCCGGCGGCGGCCGAGAAGGTGGTGCTGTCGGTCTACGTGCTGCTGATGGCGGCGGCGCTGTGGTGCCTGGCCGGTGCGATCGAGCGCGAGCGCGCCTGGCTGGCGCTGCTCGGCCTGCCGTTCACCTGGAACGTCCTGCTGGGTCTCGGGTTCTACAACTTCTGCTTCAGCGTGCCGCTGCTGCTGCTGGCGCTCGCTTGGTGGTGGCGCCGCCGCGAGCGGCCCGGCCCGGGCTTCGCCGCCGGGCTCACCGTGCTCCTGGTGCTGTGTTACTTCGCGCACATCCTCGCGGCGGTGCTGGCGCTCGCCGGCATCGGCGTGCTGTGGCTTGCCAGCTGGCGGCGCGAGCGGTGGCGGGGGCATCTGGCGCACCTGGCGATCCTGGTGCCGGGAGCGGTGCTGCCGTTCTGGTTCACGGTGCTGCGGCACGGCCCGCCGGTCTCTCCCTCCTACGCCAGCTGGCAGCTGCTGTGGACCGAGCTGGCGCATCTGCGGCCGGTGTGGCAGTTCACCGGCGAAGGCGGGCGCACCGGCGCGATCCTGGCCAAGCTGTTCGGCGCGTGGCTGCTCTTCAGCCTGGTGCGCGAGGGGATCGCCCGCCGGCGGATCGCGCGCCAGCCGGCCGCCGGGGAAGGCCTCAGGGCGCTGCCGCGGCGGTGGCTGCGGGAGGAGGACGGGTTCCTGGCGCTGGCGCTGCTGCTGACCGGGCTCTATTTCTTCAGCCCGGAAGGAGCTGCCGGCGGTTCGATGCTCAAGCCACGCCTGGCGATGATGCCCTTCCTGGCCGTGCTGCCGTGGCTGTCGGCGAGCGTGGGGCGGTGGGGACGGGCGGCGGCGGTCCTGGCGCTGGCGGCGCTGGCGGCGCGTCCGGTCACCTATGCGGTGCCCTGCTACCGCGCCGGCAGCCGTGACGTGGAGGCATTCATCCATGGGCTCGACGCCGTGCCCCCCGGGTCGGTCGTGGTGCCGCTGATCTTCGACCGCCACACCACGAGCTGCATGCGGACGGGGTCGGTCGACCACGCCGCCGGCTATGCGGCGGTGGCCAAGGGCCTGATCGACTGGGACAACTACGAGGCCAACACCGATTACTTCCCGGTGCGCTTCCGCGCCTTCGCAAGACGCTCCACGCCCTTGGACATCGAGAGCGACCCGCAGCACCTGAGGGTGCAGCAGCTGCGCGCGCGGGTCGATTACATCTACTGCTGGCGCATGCCGCCTGCCGCCCCGGTCGCCGGCCGCCTCGGGCGCCAGTGCAAGCTGATCGCCGCCGGCGACGAATGGCGCCTCTACTCGGCCGACCTGCCCCCGGATTCGGCGTCCGACTCATCCGGCAAACCGCGGGCTGCGTATTCACCGTAAGTCGGGACGTTCCCGGCCCGGGCGGCCCGGGGGTCAGCCCCGTAGCACCACGCCCCGGGCCCCGCCCGTCTTCTCCTGCGCAGGCAGCCGACCCGTCCCACGGGTCTCAGCACCCACCGCCTACGGCGAGGGACGCCCCCTCCCCTTCGCTCCGGTCAACGGGTCAACGGTTTGTCCCTTCCCCTCTTGCCTGCAACCCCGTACGATACGGTGGTGGCCGCCCCTGGCGCCGCGCAAACGAGGCCCGCGGAGGGTCCAAGGGAGGAACGGCGGATGGCTATCACCGAACGCACCACCAGCAGCACCATCGAGCTCATCAGCGCCCGTCTCGGCGACGAGGCCGACGCACTGCTCGACTACCAGTGCAAGGGGATCGGCAAGGAGCGGCTGATGCTGCCCGGGCCCGACCACGTGGACCAGGCCTTCGGCAGCTCGGACCGCAAGCCGGGCGTGCTGGTCAACCTGCAGCGGCTGTATGGCCACGGCAGGCTGGCCGACACCGGCTACCTGTCGATCCTGCCGGTGGACCAGGGCGTCGAGCACTCCGCCGCCGCTTCGTTCGCGCCCAACCCCGACTACTTCGACCCGGAGAACATCATCCGCCTGGCGATCGAGGCCGGCTGCAACGCCGTGGCCTCGACGCTCGGCGTGCTGGGGTCGGTGTCACGGCGCTACGCGCACAAGATCCCGTTCATCGCCAAGATCAACCACAACGAGATGCTGTCCTATCCCAACACCTTCGAGCAGATCCTGTTCGGCAACGTCGAGCAGGCCTGGGAGCTGGGCGCCGCGGCGATCGGCGCGACGGTGTACTTCGGCAGCGAGGACTCCCACCGCGAGATCGTCGAGATCGCCGAGGCGTTCCATCACGCCCACGAGCTGGGCATGGCCACCGTGCTGTGGGCCTACCTGCGCAACAACGCCTTCAAGAAAGACGGCATCGACTACCATCAGTCCGCCGACCTGACCGGCCAGGCGAACCACCTGGCCGTCACCATGGAGGCCGACATCGTCAAGCAGAAGCAGCCCGACCGCAACGGCGGCTACCCGGCGCTCAAGTTCGGCAAGACCGACAAGCGGATCTACGGCGAGCTGGTGGCCGATCATCCGATCGACTGGACGCGCTGGCAGGTCGTCAACTCGTACATGGGGCGCGCCAGCCTGATCAACTCCGGCGGCGACTCGAAAGGCCAGAGCGACCTCGAGCAGGCGGTGCGGACGGCGGTGATCAACAAGCGGGCCGGCGGCTCCGGGCTGATCTCGGGGCGCAAGACCTTCCAGCGCCCGATGCGCGAGGGCATCGAGCTGTTCCACGCCATCCAGGACGTCTTCCTCTGCCCCGAGGTGACGATCGCCTGAGTACTAAGGCGGGTCCGCGCCGTGACCCGGCGCGGGTGCCCCGGCCTGGCCGCCGGCCGCCAGGCGGCGGATCTCGTCGCTCTTGGCCTCGGCGTCACGCTCGCCGATCTCGAGCAGGCGCTCGAGGTAGTCGGGCTGGAACATCAGCATCGACAGGAGGTCGGAGGTGTTGGTTTCCCGCGTGCCCAGGCTGCGGGTGAGATAGCGGAACGCCGGCGGCAGGCGCGGCTCGTACTTGGAGGCGAGCAGGCCCAGGTCCTCCGAGGGGCGCAGCACCAGGATGTCGATCGGTTGCATCCCGCCTCGCCGGTCGGCGGGCAGCTGCCGCACGAGCCGGTTGAGGAGCTCGAGCACCCGCGCGTCGCGGTCCAGGACGTCGAGGAAGATGGAGTTCAGGAGGTGTGAGAGGATCTGTGCCGGCGGCGGATAGCCGCTGATCTTGGGGCGGCTCGCCTCTTCGGCGCTCTGCTCGTAGCGGGGCGAGATGGCCAGGATGCGGGTGGCGCCCAGCCGCAGGGCGCCGGAAAGCGGTGCGTCGAGACGGACGCCGCCGTCGCCGTGCCAGGCGTCGCCGAGCCGCACCGCCGGGAAGAACAGCGGCAGCGCCGCGCTGGCCATGGTGTGATCGACGGTGAGGCGGCTATTGAGGCTGCACAGGCGCGCCTGGGTCCAGGGGCGGATGTCGGCTCCCTGCACCCAGGTCACCGTCTGGCCCGTCGAGTAGTTGAGGGTGGTCAGCGCCACGGCATGCAGGAGCCCGCGCTCGAGGTTGCGGGCGATGCCGACGAACTCGCCGTCCACTGTCGGCACCGTGTCTTCGATGAGCTTGTGCAAGGGTCTAGAATCGACCAGGCCGCGGACGGCCGGCGTCAGCGGCGAGCCGCCGGTCGACAGGCGGGTGACCCAGCGGGTGAAGCTCCTGGCGAGCGACGGGGTGTCGACACGGAAGACGTTGGCGGTGTCGAGCCCTCGCCAGACGTTCTCCAGGGCGCGTGACGCCTCGCCCAGCGGCGCCGAGTGCGCGGCCAGGAACACGGTGTTGATGCCGCCGGCGGAAACGCCGACCAGGATGGGCACGCGCAGCTCCGGCAGCAGGCGGCCGATGCCGCGCAGCACCCCCGCCTGGTAGGCGGCGCGGGCACCGCCCCCGGTAAGCACCAGGGCCAGGTTGGGCGGCGGCGATGGATCGGCGCTGGGAGTGACGGCAGGCACTGGAAGGAGAGCGAGTGATGAGGTCGATACGAATCCTGATCGCTTTGATTGTACTCCTCGCCGCTGGCGCGGCCGGGTTCGCGTACTCGGGGATCTTCGACGTCTCGGCTGCCGTCCCGGAGCCGCAATGGCGGGCGCGGGTGTTCGAGATCGTCAAGGATCGCGCGATCGATCGGCGAGCTGCCGCGCTGCCGGCGGCGCCGCCGCTCGGCGACCCGCAGCAGATTCGAAAGGGTCTCGTGGACTTCAGCGAAATGTGCGTCGGCTGCCACGGCGCGCCCGGGGTGCCCAAGTCGGAAATCGGCATGGGGCTCAACCCCGATCCGCCGGACCTCGCGCACGAAGGTGCCGAGCAGTCGCCGGTCCGCCTCTTCTGGGTGCTCAAGAACGGCATCAAGATGACGGGCATGCCGGGCTTCGGCATGACCCATACCGACGAGCAGCTGTGGGCCATGGTCGCGTTTCTCAAGCAACTGCCGAAGCTCAACCCCCAACAGTACGCCGCGATGCTGAAGGAGGCAGGAGGCGGACCGCCGCCGGGACCGCATTGAACAGTACCTGGCGGCGGCCAGTGGCTGCTGCTGGCGCGAACCTGGCGAGTCGCACCGCCGCGGCGCCCAAACACATTGCTGGCAGCGCATTTTCGCGAACCTGCCGTCTGCTTTAATGGTCCTATCAGGTTTGCAAATTCTCGACGCTTGTGACAGTCTCTGTCAGCTCTTCGCACAGCGTGCGTGCCGCGCAGTTCGCCTGGGTCTTGATGAAGCAACTGCGCAGCATCACCCGGCAAAGAATTGAGATCGAAGTGCCCCTGGACGGTATCCAGGGGGGCTGGGCGATCGAGGAGGCAGTTGATGCGTGTTTGTCTTCGCTCCCTGCAGGCTTCCGTCGTCCTGGTCCTGGCGGCCCTTGCCGCCATCCCGTCGTCTGCTGCCACCGAGTCGGCTGCTGCGCGATCGGGTGCTGTAACCCAGTCAGCCGGCGCCACCGAGTCGACTGGCACGGCCCCGTCGCCGGCCACCGCCTCGGGCCTGCGTGCCGTCGAGGCCCCGGCGCAGCGGACCGCGCGCCGGACCAGCAAGACCGGCAAGACGGTGAATGCTCACGCCCTGCGGCCGCCCGTCACTCCCACCATCGTCAGCAATGCGGCCGCGTTCTTCACGCTGCCGCCGTGCCGCGTGTTCGACAGCCGGCAGCCGGCGGACGCGCCGGCGCTGCAGACGGGTGTCGCCAGGTTGATCCAGGTCACGGGAACGTGCGGCGTGCCGACCTCGGCCAAGGAGATCGCGGTCGTCGCGACGGTGACGCAGCCGTCGGCGGCAGGTTCCGTCGAGCTCTATCGCGGCGACGGCACGGCGGCTGGCCTGGCGCTCGACGATTTCCCAGTGGGCAAGACGCGCGCCAACAACGCGGTCGTGCAGCTGGCGCAAAACGGCAACGGCACCATCAACGCTCTCCTGTCGACGACCGCGGGAGGCCAGACCGCTCATTTCATCCTCGACGTGAGCGGCTACTTCGCGGACGCGACGCCGGTCGCCGTCGACGACAGCTACTCCACGACGTTGAACACGGCTCTCGCCCAAGCGGCACCCGGCGTGCTCGCCAACGACACGCGGAACGGCGCCTCGATCTTCAGCTATGGCGCGACGACCGGCTCCGAGCAGACCACGATCGGCGCGGCCACTCCCACCTCGGCGGCGGGCTCGATCACGCTCAATGCCGACGGCAGCTTCAGCTACACGCCGGCCACGGGCTTCGTCGGCAACGATACGTTCAAGTACGTGATCAAGAACAGCGTCGGCAGCTCGACGGCGACGGTGACCATCGGCGTGGGCAAGGCCGACCAGACGATCACCTTCACCTCGACGGCCCCGGCGGGGGCGACGGTCGGTGGGCCGACCTACAACGTGACCGCGACGGCGTCGTCGGGTCTGACGGTGGCGTTGACCATCGACGCGTCGGCGAGCGCGGTGTGCTCGCTCTCGGGCTCGACGGTGTCGTTCACCGCCGTCGGCACTTGCGTGATCGACGCCAACCAGGCCGGCGACGCCAGTTACAACGCGGCGCCACAGGTGCAGCAGTCATTCGCCGTGGGCAAGGGCAGCCAGACGATCACCTTCACCTCGACGGCGCCGGCGGGAGCAACCGTAGGCGGGCCGACCTACACGGTGACGGCGACCTCGTCGTCGGGCCTGACGGTGGCGTTCACCATCGACGCGTCGGCGAGCGCCGTGTGCTCGATTTCGGGCTCGACGGTGTCATTTACCGGCGTCGGCACCTGCGTGATCGACGCCAACCAGGCCGGCGACGCCAACTACAACCCGGCGCCGCAGGTGCAGCAGTCGTTCGCCGTGGGCATGGGCAGCCAGACGATCACCTTCACCTCGACGCCTCCCGCGGGTGCGCAGGTCGGCGGACCGACTTACAACGTGACGGCGACCGCCTCGTCGGGCTTGACGGTGACATTCACGATCGACGCCGCGGCGACCTCGGTCTGCTCGATTTCGGGCTCGACGGTGTCGTTCACCGCCGCCGGGACGTGCGTGATCGACGCGAACCAGGCGGGTAACGCCAACTACAACGCAGCGCCGCAGGCGCAGCAGTCGTTTTCCGTGGGCAAGTCCGACCAGACGATCACCTTCACCTCGACGGCTCCGGCGGGAGCGAAGGTGGGTGGACCGACCTACACCGTGACGGCAACCGCCTCGTCGGGCCTGACGGTGGCGCTGACCATCGACGCGTCGGCAAGCTCGGTGTGCTCGATCTCGGGCTCGACGGTTTCCTTCATCGGCATGGGCACCTGCGTGATCGACGCGAACCAGGCTGGCGATGCCAACTACAACGCCGCGCCGCAGGTGCAGCAGTCGTTCGCCGTGGCCAAGGGCGACCAGACGATCACCTTCACCTCGACGGCTCCGGTCGGGGCGAAGGTGGGTGGACCGACCTACCACGTGGCGGCGACGGCCTCGTCGGGCCTGGCGGTCACGTTCACCATCGACGCGTCGGCGAGCTCGGTGTGCTCGATCTCGGGCTCGACGGTTTCGTTCATCGGCATTGGCACCTGCGTGATCGACGCGAACCAGGCGGGCAACGCCAACTACAACGCGGCGCCGCAGGCGCAACAGTCGTTCGCCGTAGCCAAGGGCGACCAGACCATCACCTTCACCTCGACGGCTCCAGCCGGCGCGAAGGTGGGCGGGCCGACCTATACCGTGACGGCGACCGCCTCGTCGGGCCTGGCGGTCACGTTCACCATCGACGCGTCGGCGAGCTCGGTGTGCTCGATCTCGGGCTCGACGGTTTCGTTCACCGGCGTCGGCACTTGCGTGATCGACGCGAATCAGGCGGGCAACGCCAACTACAACGCGGCGCCGCAGGCACAGCAGTCGTTCGCGGTGGGCAAGGGCGACCAGACCATCACCTTCACCTCGACGGCTCCTGCCGGCGCGAAGGTGGGCGGGCCTACATACACCGTGACGGCGACCTCCTCGTCGGGCCTGACGGTGGCGTTCACGATCGATGCCGCGGCGACTTCGGTGTGCTCGATCTCGGGCTCGACGGTGTCGTTCCTCGCCGCCGGTACTTGTGTGATCGACGCCAACCAGGCAGGCAACGCCAGCTACAACGCGGCGCCGCAGGCGCAGCAGTCGTTCGCGGTGGCCAAGGGCGACCAGACCATCACCTTCACCTCGACGGCTCCTGCCGGCGCGAAGGTGGGCGGGCCGACCTACACCGTGACGGCGACCTCCTCGTCCGGCTTGACGGTGGCGTTCACGATCGACGCCGCGGCGACTTCGGTGTGCTCGATCTCGGGTTCGACGGTGTCGTTCATCGGCGTCGGTACCTGCGTGATCGATGCGAACCAGGCCGGCAACGCCAACTACAGCGCCGCGCCGCAGGTGCAGCAGTCGTTCGCGGTGGCCAAGGGCGACCAGACGATCAGCTTCACTTCGACGGCCCCTCCCGGCGCCAAGGTGGGCGGGCCGACCTACACCGTGACGGCGACCTCCTCGTCGGGCCTCGCGGTGACGTTCACCATCGACGCCGCGGCGAGCTCGGTGTGCACGATCTCGGGTTCGACGGTTTCGTTCATCGCTGCAGGCACCTGCGTGATCGATGCGAACCAGGCCGGCAATGCCAACTACAACGCGGCGCCGCAGGCGCAGCAGTCGTTTGCGGTGGCCAAGGGCGACCAGACGATCACTTTCACCTCGACGGCCCCTTCCGGGGCCAAATTCGGCGGGCCGACCTACACCGTGACGGCGACCTCGTCGGCGGGCCTGACCGTGACGTTCACGATCGACGCCGCGGCGAGCTCGGTGTGCTCGATCTCGGGCTCGACGGTATCGTTCATCGGCGCCGGCACCTGCATCATCGACGCGAATCAGGCGGGCAACGCCAACTACAACGCGGCGCCGCAGGCGCAGCAGTCGTTCGCGGTGGCCAAGGCGGACCAGACCATCAGCTTCACCTCGACCGCCCCGACGAATGCGACGCCCGGCGTCGGGAGCTACACCGTGACGGCGACCGCGACGTCGGGCCTGGCGGTGACGTTCACGATCGACGCCGCGGCGAGCTCGGTGTGCTCGGTCTCGGGCTCGACGGTATCGTTCACCGCCGACGGCACCTGCATCATTGACGCGAACCAGGCGGGCAACGCCAACTACAACGCGGCGCCGCAGGTCCAGCAGTCGTTCGTGGTGGACACGCCGCCGACGGTGACCAGCACCAACCCGGCCAACGGCGCCACCAGCGTGCCGCTCGCGAGCACCATCTCGATCACCTTCAGCAAGTCGGTCACCGTCACCGGCTCGGCCTTCATGCTGGCCTGCTCGCCAGGCTCGGCGCCGGGCTTCACCGTCACGCCGGCTTCTCCCGCCGGCACCTTCGTCCTGCATCCGACGGCCAACCTGCCGTTCGACAGCAGCTGCACGGTGACCGTCGTCGCCAGCCAGGTCACCGACGCCGCCAGCAGGAACATGACGGCCAATTACATGTTCAGCTTCGCGACGCCGCCGATTGCCAACAACGACACCTATCCCGAGACGCTCATCGGCAACGTCTCGATCAATTCCTCGTTGATCTCCTTCAGCGTCACCAGCAACGATCAGTTCAACTCGCCGATCACGATCACCGCCTTCGATGCGACGAGCGCCAACGGCGGCACCGTCGCGATGACCACCTCGGGCGCCGGCATCGGGCAGTTCACCTACAACCCGGCGGCGGGCTATACCGGCGCCGACACCTTCACCTACACCATCAGCAACGCGCACGGCAGCACGACCGGCACCGTGCACCTGACCCTCTCCGGCATCATCTGGTTCATCAACGACAACGCGGGCGCCGGCGACGGCCGCCTGGCGTCGCCGTTCAACACCCTCGCCGCCTTCCAGGCGGTCAACGACGGCGCCGGCCACCACCCGGCCGCCAACGCCAACATCTTCCTCTACGACAGCTCGACCGGCTACACCGGCCCGGTGACCCTGCTCACCGGCCAGAAGCTCATCGGCCAGGACGCCACCTCGAGCCTCTCGGCCATCACCGGCCTCACCCCGGGCACGAGCAGCGCCACCCTGCCTGCGACCGGCGGCGGCAGCCCGAACGACGTTGCGATCACCTCCGCGGGCAACACCGTAACCCTGGGCTCGGGCAACACCGTCTGGGGCATGACACTGGGCAACTCCATCGGCACCGCCCTGACCGGCGCCAGCGTCGGCAGCCTGAAGATCCGCGACCTCACGATCAACACCACCGGCGCCGCGGTGAGCCTCGCGAGCGGCGCCCTCGACGCCATCATCAAGTCGATCAGCGCCGGCGGCGGCACGCACGGCATCTCGCTGACCTCGACCACGGGCTCTTTCGACGTGGAGGGCGACGGCGCCTCCGATCCGGCGAACACGACCCGCGGCCGCACCACCGCCAAGAACGGCGGCGGCACGCTGACGCTGGGCTCCGGCGGCACCATCCAGAACGCCACCAGCGCCGGCATCCTGCTGTCATCCGCCACCAACGTGACGCTGCGCAACATGACGATCCAGAACAACGGCGGCAGCGGCGTCAATACCGGCGGCGACGGCATCACCGCGACCAACGGCTCGGCGCTGACGCTCGACAACGACCTGATCCAGAACCAGGCCGGCAACTACGGCTTGCATGCCACTGGCTTGGCTGGGGCGACCCTCGTGCACACCGAGATCACGGGCAACGCCACGACGGCGGGTGTCGAGACGCCGCACGTCTGGAACGTGCGTCTCGACAACGTCACTGGAACCTTCTCGGTCAACGACTCACTGTTCCACAACTCTCGCGAGAACGTCTTCGGCCTGGTCGATGGCGGCTCGAGCACCGCGAGCTTGACGGCGACGAACAGCGAATGGCGAGATACGGTCACGACTACCCCGGGCAACGTATGCCTCTACCTGGAGGCGGACGGCACCGCGAACGTCAGCCTGAATCTGACCGGCAGCACCATCAAGAACTGCTACAGCTCCGGCGTGACGTATAACGGCAATGGTTCATCCGGCGGCGGTACGTTTACCGTCAAGAACAGCATCTTCGACGGCAACGGTGCGGGTACGGGAGACGACATCGCCGTCGCCCACCAGGGAGTGGGATCGACGTATACATTCGATATCGAAGGCAACACGACGCGCCAAACCTTCGTCGCCGGCAGCGCCGTCTCGATCTCGGCCGATTTGAGCGGCACGTCGACGGCGACCGGCGTGCTGCAAGGCAAGATTCTCAACAACGTCGTGGGCAACCAGTCGGTGACCGACTCCGGTTCGGCTGTGGGCGATGGGATCGCCTTGCAATCCGGCGGCGCCGGGACCTTGACCGCCACGATTTCAGGCAACACTGTGCGCCAGATCGCCCAGGGGGACGCCTTGGGGGCTCTGGCAAGCGGATCGACCGATACCATGAACCTCACGATCACCACCAACGACCTGATGGTCGATACCGCCAATGTCAACAGCGGTCTCGGCATCAACCTCCAGAACGGTGGCAGCGGCAACTCAGACAAGCTCTGCGCCCATCTGTTCAGCAACGTGCAGGCTGTAGGCAATCCGGGAACGGCAGGCATCGGCGTCGCGGCCCTCGGTACCTCGACAATGAATCTCCAGGGATATGGCGGTGCCGCCAACAACAACGCCCAGATCGTCACTTTCCTCAATTCTACGGCGACGACGGTGACGCCTACCTCCGCGACCACCTTGGCCGGAGGCACGATCCAGGCGGCGCCATCTGCCTGCCCGACACCGCCTTGAGGTTGAACGATCAGGCACCCAAAACCGCCTGGCGGGCGGCCCTCGGACAGCGGGGTCGCGCGGCAGTGACTTGAACCAGCACCTGTAAGGAGGAAACGATGTCCGAACCGTTCCTATCGGAGATCAAGATCATGTCGTTCGGCTTCCCGCCGAAGGGCTGGGCGCTGTGCGACGGCCAACTGCTGCCGATCAACCAGAACCAGGCTCTGTTCTCGCTGCTCGGCACGACCTACGGCGGCGACGGCCGGGTCAACTTCGGACTGCCTGACCTGCAAGGGCGCACGGCGATGCACATGGGGAACAGCCACACGCTGGGCGAGAGCGGCGGCGAGCAGGCCCATACCCTCAGCATCTCCGAGATTCCAACCCATGTCCACACGGCCAACGCCGCTGCCGCTCCCAACGCGGGCAACTCTGTCGCCCCGACCGGCCAATATTTAGCGGGCGCACCGATGTGGGGAGGCACGGCGAACTTGACGAGCCTCCTGCCCTCGACCATCGGCAACGTGGGCGGCAGTCAGGCCCATCTCAACATGCAACCCTTCCTGACCCTGAGCTTCTGCATCGCGCTCCAGGGCATCTTCCCGTCGCAGACTTGAGGAGAGTCCATGTCCCAACCGTATGTCGGCGAGATCCGCATGTTCGCGGGCAACTTCGCCCCCGCGGGCTGGATGTTCTGCGAGGGGCAGCTGTTGCCGATTTCCGAGTACGAAACCCTGTTCAACCTGATCGGCACCACCTACGGCGGCGATGGCCAGAGCACCTTCGCCCTGCCCGACCTCCGGGGCCGGCTGCCAATTCACCAGGGCAACGGGTTCACGCTGGCCGAAACCGGCGGCGTCGAGGACGTGACCCTGACGGTCAGCCAGATCCCGGCACATGGCCACCCGTTCCTGTGCACGACCGACCTGACGTCAGCGTCGTCTCCGTCACCCTCGACTTTGCTGGCGTCGATGAACCTCGCCCTCAACGAGCTCTACTTTCCGGCCTCGGGGAGTGCCGCGCTCGCCCCCGGTTCGATCGGCTCCACCGGCGGCAGCCAGCCCCATAGCAACTTCCAGCCCTACCTCTGCATCGACTTCATCATCTCGCTGTTCGGCGTTTTCCCGTCGCAGACTTGAACGGAAAGGAACAGACATGGCCAATCCTTTTTTAGCCGAGATCCGCATCTTTCCCTTCAACTTCGCGCCCAAGGGCTGGGCGTTCTGCGACGGCCAGATCCTGCCGCTCAGCCAGAACACCGCGCTCTTCTCACTGCTCGGCACGACCTACGGCGGCGACGGCAAGTCGAACTTCGCCCTGCCCAACATGCAAGGCAATGCACCCATGCACCCTGGGCAGGGACCGGGCCTGTCCCTCCACGACCTTGGCGAGACTGGCGGCTCGGATACGGTTACGCTGCTCGAATCTGAAATGCCTGCTCACAGTCATTCTCTGACGGCAAACAGCCTCAACAGTGCCACCGCCCAAACTCCTGCGTCCAACCTGGGCCTTGCCAAGTCCAAGACGATCCAGGCTTACTTCCCTGGATCTCCGGTCCCAGCCACGACTACGATTGCCGACGTGGCAGTTGCTCCCGCTGGCGGTGATCAGCCGCACAATAACCTGATGCCCTACCTGACCCTCAACTTCTGCATCGCGCTGCAGGGGGTCTACCCGCCGCGGACCTAGCGGCTGCTCGAGGACCGGGGCCGGCCGCCGCCATCGCGCGGGCGGGCGGCCCCGGACCGCCACCTGGAACTCGCGTGCTAGCATGCCTGCCATGCACAGCGGCATCGAGACCGGGTTCCTGCTCGACCGCCAGTGGCACCTCATGAGGTCCGAGCCTGAAAGCAGCAAGCGGCCGGCACTCCTGCTGCTGGGGCGGGTGCTGGCCGATGCCGGTATTTCTTACGCGATCATCGGTGGGGTGGGTCTCCTGGAAACCGATCCCGCGGCGGCGGCGGAGCTCACCGAGGGAGAGACGGCGATCCTGAGCCGCCTGCCGTAGCCCCCGCAACCGCGCCAGTCGCCGACGGTCCCGGTCCGCTCGGTCCGCCTGGTCGGCCCTGCCCACCAGAGCCGCCCAGCCCCCCCGGCAGCTCGCCGCGCACGGCCAGCAGCTGCACCCTCGCATTCACTAGGGAAGCTGTCGCCTTGATCTCCTCGTCCCTGGCGTCGGCCAGGGCGGCCTGCCGGCTGTCCAGGTCGTCTGGATTGGCGCGGCCCTCGGCGGCCAGGGCCTCTGCGATGCGCAGGTCCTCCTCGGCCACGGCGGTGGACTGGCGGGCCAGGTCGGCGGCCGCCTCGGCCTGGTCGAGACCTGCCGTGGCGCGGTGGACTTCGATCTCGAGCTGCTCGCCACGGGCGCGCTGCTGCTGCTTCGCGCGGTCGATGCCGGCCACGGCCTGGGCGGTGGCGTCGCGCAGCCGGCCGCCGCTCCATAGCGGCACGATGACGGCGAGTGCCACGCTCCAGTCGTCCTCCCGGAACTTGACGTAGAACTGGTCGATGCCGTTGGCGCGCGACAGGCGCGAGTACTGGGCGTCGGCGTCGACGACGATCTGGGCCAGGATGCCGCGGCGCAGGTCCGCGGCGCGCTCGAGCAGCTGGACCGAGCGGGCCGTGGAGACGAGCTCGGGATCGGCGGCAAGCGCCGCCTCGAGAGCGCCGGCACGAAGGTCGCGGCTGGGCTCGAGGGCGCCCGCCAGCGGGTCCTCCGGCAGCGCCAGCGGCGTGCCGGCGGCGAGACCGAGACGCCGGCGCAGCTCCCACAGGTCGGCGTCGCGGGAGGCCGCGACCTCCATGCGGCGCAGCCGCGCCTTGGCCTCGCGCAGCCGCGCCTGGGCCAGGTCGAGGTCGGTGATGCGTGCCTCGGCGTGCAGCGCGGCGGCGCGCCGGGACATCGCCTCGTAGGCGGCGAGCCGGCGCTCGGCGCCCGCCAGCTGCTGCTGCCCGCTCCAGCAGCGGGCGTAGAGGTCGGCGATCTCCCGCGCCGCCTGCACCTGCGCCCGCTGCAAGGCCGCCTGCGTGCCGGTGGCCTTGGCGCGGGACTGCAGGGCCTGGGAGCGCAGGTCGGTGTTGTACAGGGTCTGGTGGACATCGAAGGTGACGATCGCCGGCACCCTGCCGGCGACCGCGACCGGCAGGCCGCGGCCGACGCCCGGCGTGGTGCTGGCCTCGGCGCCGGTCCGGAAGGCGTCGGCGGCGAGGCGCGCACCTGCCGCGTCGGCCCGCACCCCGGCAGCGGCGGCGGCCACCTCGGGAGCGTTGCCAAGCGCCAGGTCGATGGCGCGCTGCAAGGTCAACGGGAGCGACGTTCCGGCCGGAGCGCCCGGACCGGGCGGCGCCGCCATGGCCGGCGGGCCGCCCATGCCCGTGCCGCCCGCACCGCCCGGGGAAGGCGCGGCGGCGGCTGGCGGAGTCTGGGCAAGGCCCGCCGCCGCCGGGAGCGACCCGTAGGAAGTGTCGGCGCCCTGCAACGATACCTGCGCATGGCTCGTTTGCGGGGCGCCGACCGCCGGCTCCGCGCCTGGCACGCCCAGAATGGCGAGCACCGCGAGCGCGGCGAACGGAAGTGAAGAGGTCATTTTCCTCATGGCGCGGCCCTCCTGGGGCAAACCGATCTATTCATGGCGCAGCGCCTCGACCGGGTTCATGTTGGCGGCGCGATAGGCGGGGACCAGGCCGAACAGCACCGTGACGCCGCAGGAGAACAAGAAGGCGGCGACGGTGGCCACGGTGGAGACCTGGATCTTGACGCTGTGGACCAGCAGCCGCGCGGTGAGCGGCAGGGCCAGCCCGCCGATCACCCCCAGCAGCGAACCGACCGTTCCGAGCACCAGCGCCTCGAGCAGGAACTGCTGCAGGATGTCGCGGCGGCGGGCGCCTACCGACATCCGGATGCCGATCTCGCGCGTGCGCTGCTCGACCGAGGAGAGCAGGATGTTCATGATGCCGACGCCGCCCACCACCACCGAGACTCCGGCCACCATGATGAACACCACCAGCAGGCCGACCGATACGGTGTTGGCGACGCGCACCACGGCGCTCATGCTCTGCACCTCGTACTGCGAGCCGGGGTGATGGCGTTCGCGCAGGATTTCTTCGACGGTCGCGACGGCGAGCGGCATCTGGTCGAAGTCGTGCACCTGGGCAAAAAGGGTATCGACGCGGTGGGCGGCGGTGAAAAACCAGCTGGTGCTGATGGGAATGAAGATGGTGTTCGGGGTGACATCTCCCTGCCCGAGCGTGTCGACCGGCTCCACGAACTCGCCGATCACCGCGAACGTCAGGCCCAGGGTGCGGATGGACTTGCCGGCGAGCTCGTCGTCGCCCGGCCACAGCTGGTCGTAGAGGTGGCGGCTGACGACGCAGACCTTGGCCTGCTCGGCAACGTCGTCCTCGTCGAGGAAGCGGCCGGCGAGCACGCGCACGTTCTTGCGCACCAGCGGGTAGTTGGCGGAGGTGCCGAGCACCGTCAGCGTGAGGCTCCTCGCCTGCACCGCGACCTCGCCGTGCAGGATGGCCAGCGGCGTGACGCCGGCGAAGAGATCGCGCCTTTCGGCCACGGCGATGGCGTCGGTGTCGCGGATCTGGTCGTCGAGCTTGCGCGCGGTGCCGCCGCTCTCGGTGCCCAGGTAGTCGGCCCACAGCAGGTGCGAGCCGACGCCCTCGATCTGTTCCATCACGAAGCCGCGGCCGGTCAGGCCGAGCGCCACCACCACGATGATCGCGGCGGTGCCGACGAACAGCCCCACCAGGGTCAGCCAGGTCTGCAGCGGGTGGGTGTAGAAGCGCTGGACGGCGCTTTCGATCACCTCGGGATGCGGCAGCCAATCAATGCGTCGTCGGCTTCGCTTCGATGACACGGACGTTCTCTTCCAACGTCGGGGGGCCTTCGGCGACCACCCTCTCTCCCTCGCTCAGGCCGGCCAGGACCTCCACCTCGGCAAGCCCGATCAGCCCGACGGTCACCTCGCGGCGGTGGACGTGATGGCGGCTGACGGTATAGACGAAGCGCCTGCTGCCGCTGCCGATGGCGGCCCCGGCAGCGGCGGCGGCGCCGGCGGCCCCCGGGATGGGGGCATCTCCAGCGGTCTTGCCGCTGTCGTCGCCTGCCGGCTCGCCGGCGCCGCTTTGATCGCTGTCGCGCCGCAGCGCCGACCGCGGGATGCTGAGCACCCCGCGCTTTTGGGCGACCACCACCTGGACGTCGACGGCGGCATTGGCGGGCAGCGTGTGGACCGGGTCCGACAGCCTGCCGACGATCTCGCCCACCTCCCTCCCGCCTGCCTCGCGCAACCCGGTGCCGACGCGCTGCACGCTGCCGTCCCAGTGGCGGTCGGGCAGGCCGTTGAAGGTGACGATCAGGGCCTGGTTGGGCGCCACCCGCGGGAGGTCCGGCTGGTCGACGCGGCAACGCACGTGCGGGTGGTCGGGGTCGGTGACGCTCGCCGCCAGCTGGCCGGCCTGGACGGTCTCGCCGGCCGCCCGCGGCAGGCCGTAGACCATGCCGTCGAAGGGCGCGCGCACGGTGAGGGCCTGCAGCCGGCGGTCGAGCTCGGCGGCCGCGCCCAGCGCCAGGGCGAGGCGCGAGCCGCTGCCCGGCCGGCCCTGACCGGTCTCGCCGGCGGCCTCGCCGCTGGTGCGCCGCAGCGCCTCGAGACGCGCCGCGGCGTCACGCACCCTGTCGAGCGTCTGGCGCCAGGCCAGCTCGTCGGCGTCGAGGGTGGCGCGCGGGATCGCCCCCTGGGCCGCCAGCCGGCGGTCGCTCGCCACCACCTGCTCGCGCCAGGCCGCCTCGCGGCGCTCGCGGTCGAGCTCGGCGGCGACGGCCGCGGAGTCCGCCTGCAGCTGGCGCACCTCGCCGCTCGCGTCGCGGGCGCGCGCGGCGAGATCGGGGTTGACCAGGCGCACCAGCAGCTGGCCGCGGTGCACCCGGTCCCCTTCGTGCACGGCGAGGGCGGCCACCGTGCCGCCGTCCGCGACCCTGATCTCGCCGCCGTCGGGCGGCTCGAGGCGGCCGTCGCAGAGAACCCGCACCAGCAGGTCGCCGCGCACCACCGGGACCGTGGTCACCAGCACGGCGCGCCGCCGCCAGGCGACGACGCCAGTGGCGATGCCGACCGCCGCCACCAACCCCAGGAAGGAGAACACGTACCGCTTCCACGGCCGCCGCCGCGGCGGCCGGCCGAGGACCGACGGCGTGCTGCCGGTGCCGCTCAGAACCCTACCGTCATCCCGAAGCGCAGCAGCCGCGGGTCGCTGCGCAGGAGGGGCTGGCCGTACGTCGGGTTGGTCTGGACCACGTTGTCGGACTGGAACCCGTCCTCGTTGAAGAACGGGTTGACCCGCAGCACGGTCTGGTGGTTGAAGACCCGGAAGAGGTCGAGGATGAAGTCGATCCGGACCGGGCCGGCGGTGTAGGGATAGTCGACGTGCAGGTCCACGTCCCAATCGGCGGGCGTGCGGCCGCCGCTGCCGCGCGGCGCCAGGAACAGCGGGACCGGCGCGCCATTGATCAGCGCGAAGGACCCCAGCTGGTCGATCGGGATGCCGCTGCGGTAGTAGGCGTTGACGCCGGTCGTGAGCCCGAAGCCGAAGGTATAGAAGCCGGTGACCTTGGCCTGGTTCGGCCGGTCGTTGGCCAGCTTGCCGAAGGCGTTCTGGGTCAGCCCCGGGTAGTCGAAGTCGAAGTTGCCGTGGGGATTGGCCTGGCCGAGCTCGTTGAAGCTGCCGTCGTAGTTGCCGCGCAGCCGCGAGTAGGAGTAGGAGGCGATCAGGTAGGTGCGCGGCGAGAAGCGGTCTTCGGCGGTCAGCAGCACGCCCTCGTAGGTGCGGCGGGCCTTGGGCAGCGGCAGGCAAGCCTCCGTCGCCCGCCCTTCACTCGGGTTCAGGCCGTTGGTGCAGAGGACGGGCCCGGTGAGACCCGGCGGCAGGGTGACGTTGTTGAAGTTGCCCAGACCCCAGGGGCTCAGCCCCGGATTCATCAGCACGCAGCCGTTGGAGGTGAGGCCGAAGGCGGCATCGTTGCCCTGCAGGTCGCAGCGGTCCTCGACCGCTCGCAGCAGGCGCGAGTAGACCCCTTGGATGCCGACCGTCAGCTCGCTGCTCAGGGCGCGCCGGTAGCCCACGGTGTACTGCTCCTCGGCCGGCGGCTTGAGCTTGGGATCGGCAGGCTCGGTGATGGTGTTGGGGAAGCTCTGGCACGAAATCGAGGTCGGACCGCAGTCGAAGGTGAAGCCGGCCAGGTCGGTGATGCTGAGGTTGGTGCCGTGGAAGGCTCCGGCCTGCAGGTCGAGCGGGATGGCTTCGGTGAAGCGGCCGTAGGCGATGTCCACCTTGGAGAGGCCGTTGGACTCCGGGTCCCAGGCGATGCCGACGCGCGGCACGAAATTGCCGGTCAGGTTGGCGACGGTGGCGCCGGTGACCGCGTCCTTGAGCTTGTACTGGTCGTAGCGCACGCCGGCGTTGATGGTCAGGTTCGACAGCGCCGTCCAGGTGTCCTGGGCGAAGAAGGCGAGGTTGTCGGTCTTGGGATTGCCGGAGGCGGACGGCACCACGTGGTCCTCGCCGAACTGGCCGCTCGAGTCGCCGAACCAGCTTTGAGTGTAGAGCAGCTGGCCGTTGGCGAGCGCGCTGATGATGCGGTTGTAGCCGCTGGGAATCATGTGGGTCACGGTACCCGAAATCGCCGCGTAGTCGGCGCCGATCTTCATCTGGTTGGGACCGAGGAAGCCGGTGACCGTCCCCTTGAGCTCGCGGCGCGAGAACTGCTCGTCGATCAGCGGCGTGGCGCCGGGGAGCGGGATGAACACCCACGGCGCGCCGGTGTAGCAGCCGGGCAGGTTGCAGGTGGCGAGGTTCAGGGTTGGCACCTGGGACGGGTCGCTGGTCAGGAAGGGCGGGTTGAAGACCGCATCGACGTTGTTGAGCTCGCGATGGTCGTAGAACCCGACCTCGGCCAGGAACTGATCGGTGACGCCGTTGGCGATCACCGAGACGTCGGGCCGGCCGCTCGAGATGTTGATCGCGCGGCTCGACGGCGGCCCGTCCTGCACCAGCTGCGCGTGGTTGGTGGACGGATCGCCGATCACCGAGCCGACGACGTCGACCTGGTTGCTGGGCGTCCAGGTCAGCTTGCCGGAGAACAGGTTCTCCGCCTGGTCTTTGAACCGGAAGGTCGAGCCGTCGAAGGGGCTGCCCGAGCCGGTCACCAGGGTGGTGTCGCGGGTGGTCTGGGTGCGGTCGTAGACGCCGAAGAACCAGAGGCGGTCCCTGACGATGTAGCCGCCCAGGCTGGCGCCATAGTCCTGGTCGCCCAGGCCGGCGAAGTTGCCGCCGACGACGCCGGGCTTGGCCTTGGCCTCGAGGTCCTGGTTCTCGAAATACCCGAAGGCTTCGCCGTGATAGGTGTTGCCGCCCGACGGGGTGATGGCGTTGATCACGCCGCCCAGGGCGCGCCCGAACTCGGCCGGGTAGTCGGCGGTCTTGACCTCGACCTGCAGCAGGAACTGCTCCGGGATGACCTTGGTCTGGGCGCCGATGCGGATGTCCGTCACGTCCACGCCGTCGATCAGGTACTGGTTCTCGAGGCTGGTGGCGCCGAAGACCGAGAGCCCGGGGTGGCGGTCGTCATGGCTGTTGTTGTTGTTGTCGAGGCTCACCCCGGGCGAGAGCAGCGCCACCGAGGTGTAGCCGCGCGACAGCGGCAGGCGCTCGAACCCCTTGGCGTCGATGGTGTCCGAAACCTCGACCGACTTGAGGTCGATCAGCGGCGCCTCGGCGCGCACGGTGACCTGCTCGGCGACGGCCGGGCTGAGGTGGAAGTCGAGGCGGGTGGTGGCGAGCACCGAGACGATGGCGGTGCTCTTCTGCGGCGCGAAACCCTGAATCTCGGCGCGCACCTCGTAGTCGCCGGGAGGCAGCAGCGACAGGTGGTAAATGCCGAAGCCGTCGGTTTCGGCGACGCGGCTGGCCGGCAGGGCGCCGGTGGCGGTGACGGTGACGCCGGGAAGAACGCCGCCGTCAGGACCCAGGACGCGGCCTTCGATGGCGCCGGTGGTCGTCTGGGCGGTGACGGCGGCCGCCCCCGTCAACCCGCCGGCGAGGAGCCAAAGACAGATCCAGCCTCTTCTGTTGGTCCACATCCCACACCTCCTCCTTGAAATTGGAGCATGCCGTCCGTGCCTGGCGCGAGCGGGTGGAGTGGGTGTGGCGGATGGATCGCTCGGGCGACGGGCGGTACAGGTGAGACGAGCAAGCAAGTTGCCGGCGTCGAACCGCCCCGGACGCGGTGCACCGGGGTCGTCGAGAGCTCGGTCGAGGCCTCGGATGGACCGATCACGCGGGTGGCCGGGGCGCGGCTGAAGAGGAAGGCTCGAACCGGTCGAGGGCTCCGCGGGAGGCTTGGGCCGGCATGGGCTTTTTCGCGGGTGTACAGCGTAAGTTTTAGCCTGCGGCCGAATTGTAGCATGGGCCGTTTTGAGCGCCGAGCGCTGCCGAGGTTCCCGAAGATCGCAGGCGCCGTTCGTGCGCCGAGGAGCCGCCGAGGCGCCCGTGCGGCCAGGGGCACTCTGCAGCGGCGAACTGTGGTCGGATCGGATGAAAACCGATATATGCTGTTGGCACCCTGACCTGCTCAGTGGGACCGATCACCCTGGCTGCTGTGAGGCGAACCACTACTTTGCCGGCGGCGGTGTGGCACGGTGGCCGCGAAGGAGAGCGCATCATGCAGCCGATCCACGGCTCGCGCCGGCCCAGGTCCGGCTTCATCGAGGCCGCCATCCTGCGGGCGATGCCGGCAATGCGGGCGATGCCGGCGATCGCCGCCGCCCTGGCCGCGGTCCTGACGGTCGGCGCCCTGCCAATTTTTCGCTCGGAGGCCCTGCTGGCGGCCGTCGCGGCGGCGGCGCCCGGCGAACCGGCGGCGGCGACTCCGGGTCCGCGGCCGTTGACCGCGGCGGAGCGGCGAGGGGTCGAGCTCGCCACCCTCTACATGGTGGGCGGTGCCGCGGCCTGGTGGCCGGAGCTCGCTCGCGGCACGTGGCTGCGGGCGTTGGGTCAAGACGCGGCGGTCGCCGAGATCGAGACCCGCGCCGGCCCGCCGGCAGGGTCGCACTGGACGCTGCAGACCTCCCCGGAAGACTTCGCCGCGCACGGCGCGGTGTTCACCGTCGAGTTTCCGTCGGGCGCCGACGATACGCTCCTGCTCGGCCTCGTGGACGAGGGTGGAACGCTGAAGCTCGACTCGGTGAGGGTGGCCGCCGAGTCGGGGGGCGCCGCGGCGGGCCGGCGCGCCACGGCAAGAGCTTCCGGCCAGGCGGCGGCCGGCGGCAGCCGATCGTTGCCGCGCCTGATCCTGGCGGTCGTGTTCCTGGTTGCGGGAGCCGGGGAGATTGCCGCGGCCGGGATCTGGCTGGCGCGCCGGCGCCGATCGGCCAGGCCGGCAGTGCCGGTTCGTAGCCGCACCTCCTACGCGGCGGCGCCGCCAGAACGGCCCTACGGCGCGCTGGCGCTGGGGGCCGGCGGCGTCGTGCTGCTGGCTCTGGCCGCGGTTAACGGCGCGGGCCTGGTCCGCGGCGGGGCGCCGGCCGGCGGCGACGCCGCGGCAGGAGCGGCGACAGGCGGAGCCGCGAACGACGAGCAAGGAGTGTCGCGACCGGTGACAGGCGGAGCCGAGCACGTGCAGCTGCGGGCCCTGCTGCCGCTGCGCCGGGCGCTGACCGCCCTGTCCACGCCGGCCGGCGGCGGTGCCGCGCCCATGCCGGCCGACGCCGCCCAGGCCGATTCTTCCCTGGATGCCCTGGCCGCGGCGGCCGGCAACGATGCGGGGGCCGCCGAGGTCGCCCTGCTCTGGCGGGCGCAGCATCGCATCGATCGCGGCGACGCCGCCGGCGCGGAACGGATGCTGCGAGGCTTGCCGCCGCAAGCCTCCCCATCGCAGCTTGCCGAGCTGCTGCGGGCGCGCCTGGCGCTGCTCGGGCTGCAGCAGGTGGAGACCGGCCTCGCCTACGAGCGAGCCCTGGCGGCGGGCGTGGCGCACGAGGGCGTGCTCATCGAGGCGGTGCAGGCACTCTACATCCTCGGCTTCGAGGACACCGCCAAGCGCTACCTGCACGAGCTCGCGGCGCTCGGTGGCCGCGGCGCCGAAACCTATTACGACCTGGCGGACCTGGCGCTGATCGACGACCGGAACGTCGAGGCGCACAGGGACTTCCGCATCGCCTGGCGGCTGCAGCCGATCGCCCGCGCCGAGCTGCTGTCGCAATCGCTCAGCGCCTTCATGCTGCAGGACCGCGACCTGCGTCACATGATGTCGCTTGGCACCTTCGCCGAGCCCATGGGCACTTGCGAGGCCATCTCCCGCCGCGCCATCTCCCTGCCGCCGGGCGTGAGGGCCCGGCTGCTGGGCGAGGAGCTGCGGCTGGCCGCCGGCTCGTCCGAGGTGCGGGCGTCGGGCGCTTGCGACCTGGCGCCCGCCGGCACCGCCCAGGATGGCGCCAACGTCTGGCAGGAGGAGCGGGCGGCGGCGGCCCTGGCGCGCCTCCCCGAGTTGCGGCGGGTTGCCGGCTCGGCCGGCGCGCTGGCGCAGCCGGTCTTGCGGCGGCAGACCGAGGAGGCGGCGATGGCGCTGGCCGAGCGGCAGCGCTGGGCCGAGCTGATCCAGATCACCGAGAGCCTCGCCCAGCCCTCCGCCATCCTGCCGGTGCGGCTCACCCGCCTGCGCGCCGTGGCGCTGGCGCGCGCCGGCCGCAAGCCGGAGGCGCGGCTGCTGCTGGTGCGCCTGGCTCTGGGCGACAAGGCAAGCAAGCGCGCCGATCCCGGAGCGCTCTACCAGCTGGCCGACCTGCTCGAGCAGCAGGGGGAGTTCGACCAGGCGATCAAGCTGGTCACCAAGGCCAACTCCGAGCTGCCGTCGCCGCCGGGCGGCGAGCGCATCCTGCAGCTGACGCTCGAAAAGCGCCTGGCCTCGTCGATGGAGCAGTTGAAGAGCCCCCACTTCATCGTCAGCTACCCGCTCTCCCGCGGTCCGGCGTTCGGCAAGGAGGCGATGCGCATCCTGGAGGCCGAGCGCGAGCGGCTGCAGAAGTGGATCCCGCTGCCGGCCGGCGGCGGGGCGCCGATCGAGGTCCGCCTGCTGCCGTTCGAGGACTTCGAGCTGGGTTTTTCCCAGGGCGGCGACGTCCTGGGCCTCTACGACGGCGTGGTGCGGGTGCCGCTCGGCAGCCTGCGGACGTTCATACCGTTCGCCGTCGGGCTGATGACGCACGAGCTGGCGCACGCCATGATCGCGCAGCGCACCGCCGACCGGGCGCCGCACTGGTTCCACGAGGGCCTGGCGCAGCACGTCGAGATGCAGGAAGAGGGCCGCGCCAACCCCATCGCCGACTACCGCGCGACCGACCGCCTGCTGGCGTTCCCCTTGCTCGAGCCGGCGCTGCAGAGCTTCTCCTCGGCGGTATGGGTGTCGGCCGCCTATGACGAGGCGCTGTGGACGATGAACTACATCGAAGCCCGTTACGGGGTGGGCGGGATCCATCGCCTGATGGACGGGTTCCGCGCCGGCCAGACCACGAGCGAGGCGCTGGCTGCCGCTTTCGGCACCCCGGTGTCGCGCTTCGACCAGGACGTCTGGGCCTGGTGCACGACCCAGGCGCCGAGGGCCTGGCGGGTCGATGTGCTGCGCTACGACGGGGGAGAGAAGAAACCCAAGGAATTCTAACTCAGGGGCCCCCTCCGGGCGGGGGACACGGGTCGCGGCGAACGGCAACCAAACGGCTCGCCGAGGGTACGTGCCTTGGTGGACCAGCCTTGCCTCGCCGCTTTGAGTTGCCGTTCCCCGGGAACCGCGCCCCTCGGGCCCTCCTCCCCTTCGCCCATCTGGCTCTCCTGCGACCTCGTGAGCAAAACGAAGGTCCCGCCTCCCAGCAATTGCGGGGGCGGGACCTTTTGAAGGGTTGGGGTCTTGGTGACTATCTGCGGGGCGGAGGGTTCTGCTTCTCCTGGGGCTTCTTTTCCTTTGGCTGCTGCTGCTCACCCCTGCGCTGCGGCTGCGGCGGCGGTTGCCGCTGCGCCGACTGCTGCTCGGCGCGGTGACGGGCCTCCAGCTGCTGCTGCTCGCGCTGATGCTGCTGCTGCTGCGCCTGGACCTCGGCCTGGTGCCGCTGCGCGAGATCCTGGTTGCTCGCGGTGCCGCGCGGCGGCGTGGCTTGCCGCTGCTCGGTCTGCTGCTGGCGCTCCGGCGGAGCTTGCCGCTCCTGGGCGGAACGCTGGCGCTGGTCGCCCTGCGAGGTGCTTTGCGATTGCACCTCGCGTTGATGGATCTGCTGCAGCCGGGCACGCTCCTGCGCCTGCTGCGTCTGTAGGGCCTGGGTCTCCTGCTGGTGCTGGCGCTGCAGGACGGCGCCGGTGGCGCGGGCGCGCTGCTGCGGCGGTGGCGGTGGCGCCGAGGTCGACTTCCTGACGATCGGCGGCTGGAAGACCGTCAACTGGCTGCCGCGCACCTGGGCGGTACGTACCGAGCCGGATTTGACCGCGGTCACTTGCAGACGCTGCACCCGCTGGCCGGTCACCTGCTCGACGTGCTGCACCGGGATACCCTGGTTGACGACGCGGTTGTTGACCACCGTGTAGTTGGTGATGTTGGTGGTGTTGTGAATGATGGTCACGTTGCGCGCCGGCGGCTCGACATAGGAGAACACGTTGGGCCGCAGGAAGGAGCGCTCCTCTACGAAGCAGAAGTGCGTCGGTCCCAGCGCCACGTTGAGGTCGACGCCGCCGAAATCGAGGCCGACGCCGACACGGAAGCCAACCTCGGGCGGCAACGGCGCCCAGCCGATGTAACCGCCGCCGGTACGCCAGGCGACCCAGGCCGGACCCCACTCGTAGCCGGGGATCCATTCCCAGCCGTAGTCAGGGTCATAGGCCCAGCGGCCGTAGTGGTAGGTGGCCCAGCCGAAGGGCTCGTCGGAGACCCAGGTCCAGCCATAGTCGGTCATCACCCAGTGGCCGAGCGCGTAGGGCCGCCATCCCGCCCGGACGCCGTACGGCAGCCACACCCAGCCGCGGTCGCGGCTCTCGACCCAGTGGCCATAGGGCGAGAGCTGATTGTAGAAGTAGGTTTCGTCCACCGGGCCGCCCTGGTTCTCCGCGTACTGATCGGGCGGCTGAGGATCGTAGGCCGCCGGCTGGACCGCATCCGAATCCGCGGGCTGCGCGGCGTAGGAGTCCGGGGCCTGGTACTGATCAGGTGGAGGAGCGTCGGGAGGCTGTGCAACCAGGGCGCTGCCGCCGAGGCTCAGCAGGGCTAGCAGCGCGACATGTCTGGCGTTCATGGGTTTTCCCCCTATCTTGGTTCAACCTTCAGGTTCGTGGCTGAGATCGCGAAGTGGAACAACCTTCGCCACCCAGTACTATCAAGGATCATGCCTACCGTCGAACCCCTCGGCATTGCATCCACAAATAACTGCGATGATTGGGTTTGTAGCCCCGGAACCAGGATCTCACCGCCCCGACCGTCCGAAAATCGACCTCTCCAGAGGACACTCACGCAGCTCCTCGGCCATCGAGCTCAACGGTCCGTGCCGCCTTACGGCAGGGGCAGCGACGAGCAACGAGTGCCGCTTACGGCAGCGGCCGCTCGGCGAGGCGCCAGTGGAAGCTGCCCTCGATCTCCCGCCTCGCACCCGGATCGACGCCGCGGAAGCCGCAGGGGGGACGCCGCAGCCGGCGCGCCAGGCCGAGCAACGGCCAGCCCAGCGGCAGGTAGAACAGGGCGAGGTCCCAGTCGCGCAGCAGGGCGTGCAGCCGGCCGCGGGCCGGCGGCCGCCGGCGGTTGCGCTGGTGACGGTTGAAGGTCACCGGCCAGCCGGTGGGCAGGATCCTGGCGAGCTTGCGGCGCCCTTGCCAGAGCTCGCGGGCGAGCAGCCGCAGGTCGTAGGGCCGGCGGCCGTGGAAGCCGACCTGCTGCTCGAGCTCGATCTGGCAGCGCCGGCGCACCTGCTCGGCAACCTGCCGCACCACGGTGCGGCCGCGCTCGTCGAGGTTGGCCAGGCCGTCCGCGCCGCCCAGGCCGACGTCCGCGACCATCTGGCGCACGTCGATCGCCTCGCCGACCACGAAGACCATGCGCGACGGCAGCGCGAAGTACCACAGCCACGGGAACAGCAGCGCGAGCGGCGCCGCCGGCAGGGGCAGGAACGGCACGCGGCAGAGCTTCTGCGCCAACCGGTCGAGCGGGCGGAAGGTGAAGCAGAAGGGAAGCACCCACTCGGCGTTGACCACGTAGATCGGGAAAACCGGCGCGCCGTGGCGGGCGGCGTGGATCACGAAACTGCTGCTGTAGCGCTGCAGCCGGTAGCGCCGGAAGAAACCCTTGCCGATGCCAGGCACTCCTTCCGGGTAATAGATCAGCCGCTCGCCCTGCGCCAGCAGGCGGTCGAAGTTGTCAAATGTCAGGTCGATGCCGCCGCAGCGCCGCCAGAAGTTGTCGATGCCGAAGGGGCGCATCCACCAGGTGACCGCCAGCTCCTTTTCATAAACCGAGCGGATCTTGCCCCGGCGCGGCCTGCCTTCGTGCTCCCAGAGCAGGGCGTCGAGCAGCATGCCGTCGTAGGGAAAGGCGTTGCCGCTGTGGTTCGGCGCCAGCACCAGCGGCCCCTGCCGCGGCAGCCGCTCGGCGCCCAGCAGCACCGGCCGGAAGTAGTGCCGGCACAGCGGTTCGACCACCTCGTCGATCAGCGAGCCGACGTAGTCGGGATCGAAGGGATCGTAGCTCCCGCCAGCTGGCGGCGGCGGCGCGGCCGGCGCGCGGGAGGCCTGGGGCTCGCCGGCTGCCTGGGCGGTCATCCCTTGTGCAGCGCCATCGCGCCGCCGAGCAGGAACAGTCCCACCCAGACCGGCCACGGACCGTGGGCGCCGGCCAGCACCGCTCCCGCCAGCAGGCAGAAGCCGCCGAAGATGGTGCCGCGCAGGCCGGCGAAGGGATTCTCCGGCCGCCGCCGCAGCGTCTGCTCGAGCAGGCGCAACCCTTCGGTGATCAGCGCCGGCGCCTTGCTCACCGCCTCGAGCAGCTCGGGGAGGGCCTGCATGCCCTCGCGGCCGAGGGTGAGCGGATTGAACTGGTCGAGGAAGATCTTCCTGGCGTGCGACTGCGACACCGCCGCCACGTCGAGGCCCGGCTTCAAGATCTGTCCGACGCCCTCGAACGTCACCAGCGCCTTGACCATCAGCACCATCTCGACGGGGAAGTACATGGCGTGCTGGGCGCCGAGGTTGACCGAGTAGAGGATCAGCTGCGCCAGCGAGAAGTCGCGGAAGTTGGCCGCCCGGTTCCAGCGCTGCAAGATCTCGGTGACCTCGCGGCGGAAACCCACCGGGTCGGCTCCCGGTCCCGGTTCGGCGACGTTGCCGAGATAACGGGCGGCTCCCTCGGCGTCGCCCATCACCAGCGAGTAGTAGTAGTTGAGCAGCGTGCGCCGCAGGCGCTGGTCGAAGCGCCCGACCATGCCGAGGTCGATGAAGCCGATCTGCGGGCCGGGCAGGACGAGCAGGTTGCCGGGATGCAGGTCGGCGTGGAAGAAACCGTCCTTGAACAGCATGCGGATGATCGAGGCGGCGCCCAGATCCACCAGCTTGTCGCGGTCTTCCTCCGGCAGGGCGAGCGCCTCCGGCGCATTGGGCTTGAAGCCGGCGAGGAACTCCATGCACAGGACGCCCTGGCTGCTGTATTCGCGGTAGATGCGCGGGAAGTGCACGCCGTCCAGGTCGCTGAAGTTGGCGGCAAAGGTCTCCGCGTTGTCGGCCTCCCGCCGCAGGTCCACCTCGCGCCGCGTGTACTCGACGAACTCGGCGATGACCCGCTTCGGCTGGTAACGCGGCAGCAGCCTCTGCAGCGCCGAGCCCAGGAGCTTGAGCAGGATGGCGTCGCGCGCCAGCGTCTCGCGAATGCCCGGCTTGACCACCTTGATGATCACCGAGTCGCCGGCGAGGGTGGTGGCGCGGTGGATCTGCGCGATCGAGGCCGAGCCGGTCGGCTGCGGATCGACCCACGTATACATCTCGGCGATCGGCCGCCTGGTGTCCTTGACGATCAGCCCGAGGTAGCGCGGGAACGGCACGACCGGCAGGCGGTCGAGCAGGTTCTTGAGCTCGTCGGTGATCGCCTGCGGCAGCAGGTCCTGGCGCAGCGCCAGCACCTGTCCGAGCTTGATGTAGGTGGGGCCCAGCATCTCCAGGCGCCGGCGCAGCTGCACCGGGAACGGGCGGTCGACGAGGGCCTGGTTGACGAACGGCCGGCTCAGCCAGGCGAGCAGCGCTGCGAGCCGGTAGAGCAGGCGGAAGCGCCTGGCGGTGGGCGCGCGGTGCTCCCGCACGTAGACGTTGAGGCCGCCGAAGGTCAGGCCGACGAGGTGGCGGTGGATGACGAAAAAGCGCCGCACCAACCCCTCCGGGGGCACGTCCGGGAGGATCTCGTACCCGGGCATCGCCGACGACTCCGGAACCGGCTCGGCGGCAGGGACCGACACGGCTCCCGGCGCGGCACCGGTCTCGGCGGCTGCCTCGGCAAGCGGCTCGCGCACCGGCTCGGCCATCGGTTCGACGGCGCCTACCGGTTGCGCCCGTACTTCTCGTGGCTCGACACCCAGTCGAGCGAGGAGATCGCGGCGGCCAGGGAGATCTCGCCGGCCAGCACCACCCCGGCGACGATCTCGGCGAGCTTGTTCACCTTGCCCTTGCCGGTGCAGCCCAGGATTGCCAGGCATTCGCGCTGGGTGGCGAGGCCGGTGCCGCCGCCGTGGGTGGCGACGATCAGCGAGGGGATGGTGATCGAGAGGTACAGGTCGCCGCCCGGCGACACCTCGGTGTAGACCACCCCGGCCGACGACTCGGCGACGTTGGCGACGTCCTGGCCGGTGGCGATGAACATGGCGGTGATGCCGTTGGGGGAATGGCAGCCGTTGTTGTTGGCGCCCGACAGGAAGGCGCCGACGTTGGCGATGTTGGCGTGGTAGTGCACCGTCTCGGGATCGACCCGCATGTGCTGCAGCAGGACGTCGCGCGGAATCGTGCACTCGGCGGTCACGCGCTTGCCGCGAGTGCGCATGATGTTGATCTGCGACGCCTTCTTGTCGGTCGCGAAATTCGACTCGAGATAGAAGTGCCGGATGTTGGGGGCGTTCTCGAGCATCCAGCTGCAGGCGGCGAAGGTGGCGCGCCCCACCATGTTCTGGCCGGCGGCGTCGCCGGTCGTGTAGTTGAAGCGCAGGAAGACCAGCTTGTTCGACAGGTACTTGTCGATGTAGGTGAGCCTGGCGACGCTCGAGGTGGCCTCGGCCTCGGCGCGGATGTCGGCCTCGCGCAGGTTCACCCAGTCGGCGAAGTCGCGGGCGTGCCGCGCATTGTCGAAGACGAAGACCGGCGCCCGCTGCATGGCGTCGCCGACCACCGTGCAGGTCACGCCGCCCGACAGGTTGAGCACCTTCATGCCGCGGTTGTAGGAGGCGACCAGGGTGCCCTCGGTGGTGGCGAGCGGGATCAGGAACTCGCCCTGGGCATGCTCGCCGTTGACGAGCAGCGGGCCGGCGAAGCCGATCGGCACCTGGGCGACGCCGGTGAAGTTCTCGATGTTGCCCTGGGTAACGCCGGGATCGAAGGAAAACTTGTTGATGTGCTGGAGCTTGACGCCGGCGTATTGCTCGACGAACTGCAAGCGCTCGGCGATGATCTCGGGCGTGTGATTGTTTTCCTTGTCATAGGGCACGGTGGTGCGGCGCGGCGTCTCGTCGGCGATGGCGTCGGTGACCTTGAAGGAAAGCGCGCCGAACGGCCTGGCCTCGAAGGCGAGGGCGATCTCGTGGGTGCCGCGGGGCAGCGGCTCCATCTGCGCGTGAACGCGCACCACTCGGCGCAACGGGAACTCGAGGACGTTGCCGGGACCGACGGTCGAGGCAGCCAGCTGCGGTCCGTCCTCGAAGCCCAGGGTGAGATTGTCGAGCGGCACGCTATGGCCGTTGATGCGGACCTCCGAGAGGTTGGTGAGGGTGGCGTCGGCAAGGCGGTTCTTCAAGCTGAAGTGGACTCCGGCGGCGTCGTTCTTCAGGCTGCCGAAGTTATACATCTGCTTGAGGATGAGCGACGGGATCTTCATGGGAATCGGTCCTCGAGTCGGAAACGCGGCCGGCGGCCGCCGGGGAAGCCTGGCGTCTTGGCCGCGAGTGTACAGCGGAATACCTTGCGGCTCAACGGATTAGGCCGAGTCGGCGCGCCGCGGCGCCGCTGGCGGAACCGCCGCAGGATCAGGAGATGGGGGCGGGCTCCAGGGCCGGGGCCGCGGCAGCGGCCGCCGGCACGGTCGCGGCCCTCATCGCCTCGGGCAGGGGCGGCAGGACGGTGCCGCCGGCGCCCTTGGCGGGGATGCGGCTCATCGCGTGCTCGGCCATGGCGGTGATGGTGAGGCTGGGGTTGACGCCGAGGTTGCCGGGGATCATGGAGCCGTCGACGACGTAGAGGTTGTCGTAGCCGTAGACGCGGTTCCAGGCGTCGATCACGCCGTCGGCGGGGGAGGAGGCCATCGCTGCGCCGCCGAGGATGTGGGCGGTGGTGGGGATGTTGGCAACCACCTCGTTGATCGAGCTCGAAGGGAACGCGTCGATGCGCTTGGCCAGGAACCGGGCTGCCTGGTTGGCGACCGGGATGTAGCTGGGGATTGGCGGCTGGCCGGGGTCGCGGCGGCTGGTCAGGTGCTTGGCGAAGGGCCAGCTGAAGCGCCGCCGGCGCACCAGGCGCAGCGAGTTGTCGATCGATTGCATGACCAGGATGATGGTCGAGCGCTTGGCCCAGCCGAACGGGTTGAGCGTGCGCAGGAAGTCGAGGGGGTGGCGCAGGCAGGAGGCCGCCCAGCGCAGCGGCCGGCCGAGGCGGCCGCCGCCGTCGATGAGCAGCGTGCCGAGGAAGCTCATGGCGTCGGAGCCGCGCGGGTAGCGCACCACCTCCATGTAGGTGTCGGGCGCGGCGTGGAAGCCCGAGGCGATGGCGATGCCCTGCGAGTAGTCGCGGGCGCCGCTCCTGGCGGTGGCGCCGCACAGCACCTCGCTGTTGGTGCGGACGTAGCTGCCGAGCGCCGGCGACAGGCGCGGCAGCGAGCCGGCCTCGCGGCAGGCCAGCAGCAGGTTGACCGTGCCGAGCGCGCCGGCCGCCAGCACCACGCCGCGGGTGCGGATGGCGCGGCTGGCGCGCCTGCCGCGGAGCCGGCCCCCGACGTCGCCGAAGGGCGCGGTCGAGCGCCGCGTGGTGACCAGGTAGCCCCCGCGGCCGTCCTCGCGCAGGCCGGTGACCAGGGTCTCCGGGCGCACTTCGGCCCCCAGCTTCTCGGCGAAGTAGAGGTAGTTCTTGTCCAGGGTGTTCTTGGCATGGTACCGGCAGCCCACCATGCAGCCGCCGCAGTAGACGCAGGTCTTGCGCGCCGGGCCCTCGCCGCCGAAGAACGGGTCGCCGACCTCCTCGCCGGGCCCCTCGCCGGGGCGGGCGAAGAGGACCGCCACCTCGGTGGGCCGGAAGGTGTCCTCCTTGCCGATGCTCTTGGCGAACTCGAGCAGCTGCCGGTCGCCCTCCCACAGCCGCGGCGTGGTGGTGACCCCGAGAATGCGGCGGGCGGTGGCGTAGTGCGGCGCCAGCACCCGCTTCCAGTCGATGCCGCGCGGCCAGGTGCCGCGTTGGAACGCCTCCTCGCCGGGCTCGAGCAAGGTGTTGGCGTAGACCAGCGAGCCGCCGCCGACGCCGGCGCCGGAGAGCACCAGGACGTCGCGCAGCAGCGTCAGGCGCTGGATGCCGTGGCAGAACAAGCTGGGCAGCCAGAGGAACTTGCGCAGGTTCCAGTTGGTGCGCGGGAAGTCCTCCGTCCGCCAGCGCTTGCCCGACTCGAGGACCACCACGCGGTAGCCCTTCTCGGCCAGGCGCAGCGCCGAGACGCTGCCGCCGAAGCCGGAGCCGACGATCACGAAATCGTAGTCGCGCTCCGGGGCAGGCTTGCGTTCCCCATCGGCCATCGAGGCCTCCGGGAGCGGCGGAAAGACCCGCCGCCCTGGCGCCGGGGACTGGTTTGCCGCTCCGAGACGAAGTTTACGTCAAGTTGCGGCAAAGCGCGTGCGTGCGGGCTAACTACAGCTCCCGGCGGCGTTGGACCACTCGGCCTGGACGGTGTACTGGCCCACGGTCTTGAGGTTGCCGACGCACAGGTCGCCGATCTCGCCCTGGTTGTTCTGGTCGGCAAACCAGTACCAGCCCTGCCCGGGAATGGGATCGGTGATCGCCTCGCAGAGCTCGTGCGAGCTGATCACGGTGACGGCGTCCAGCGTGGCCGCGGAAGGGGTCTGGCAACCGGCGCAATCGGGCGACGGCACCACGGCGTAGAAGATGCTGCCGTCGATGGCGTTGTGATAGCCGCAGAAGACCGAGCACGACAGCTCGCTGCCCAGGGACACGGTCACTCCCGGCGGCGTGAACACGAAGTAGAGGCTGTTCGGCCCGGGCTGAGGAAATGCGGCATTGAAGCCGATCTGCTGTTGCAGCAGGTTCTGGATGTCGCCGTCGCTGACCTGCGCGGCCGGGTCGGCGTCGGCGATGGTGAAGCTGCCGACGAAGGAGCCCTCGCCGATTGGATAGGCGGGCACCTGGTACTCGGCAGCGAGCTGGTCGAGCAGCGGGCTGGTGACGATGAAGGTGAAGAAGTCGTTGATCTGGCCGGCGAGGTCGAGCTGCGGCGACTGGGTCCAGGCCGAGCCCCAGAAGACGGTGAAGACCTGCACGCTGGCGAGCAGGGGTCCGTTGTTGTAGGTCAGCTGCGGCGCCGGACCGGCCACCAATGCCGCCCTGAGCGTGGCATGCACGCCCGAGCCCGGCATCGGCACGATCCTGAGCGGCGACGATGGAGGGGAGCTGGCGGGGCCGGAGGAGCCCGGCGAGCCGGACGAGGGAGGGATGGAACCGGAATTCGCAGGAACGCTCATGCTGGACTGGTGCCGCTCGGCCCGGGTTCCGGGACTCTTGGGTAGCTTTGCTTTGCGGCCCGGGCCGCGGCCCGCTATGATCCGGCGCCAGATGGAAAGCGTGCGCGAAGAGCGCGTGGCGGTGGTGAGCGGCGGCGGCTCGGGGATCGGGCGCGAGATCGCCCTCGAGCTGGGGCGCCGCGGCTTCGCCCTGGCGCTGCTCGGCCGGCGCCCGGAGCCGCTCGCCGAGACGCTCGCCGCGGCCGGCCTGCTGGCGACGCCCGCCGGGCTCGCCCTGCCCTGCGACGTGCGCGACGCGGCGGCGGTCGAGCGCGCCGCGGCCGCCGTCACAGAGCGCTGGGGGGCCGCCGAGGTGGTGGTGCCGGCGGCCGGCACCGCCCGCATCCGGCCCTTCTCGGAGCTCGCCCCGGAGGACTTCGCCACGACCCTGGACACCAACCTGACCGGCGCATACCTCCTGCTGCACGCGCTGCTGCCGGCGATGCGGCGCCGCGGCCGGGGGTGGATCTTCGCCGTGCTGTCGGTCGCCGCGCGCCGCGGCTTTGCCGGCTGGGCCGCCTACTGCGCCAGCAAATGGGGACTCGCCGGCCTGCTGGCGGCGCTCCGCGAGGAGCTCTCGGGCAGCGGCGTGCGCCTCACCGCGATCTACCCCGGGGCCACCGACACCGCGATCTGGGACGGTATCCCGGGCACCTGGAACCGCGCCGCCATGGTGCCGCCGGCCGAGGTGGCGCGCGCCGTGGGCTGCGCCCTGGACGCTGATCCGCGCTCGCTCTACGAGGAGATCCACCTGGGGCCGGCCGGGGGCGCGCTGTGAGCCCGCGGCGGGACTGGCTGCTGCTGGCGGCCACGCCCCTGCTGCCGCTCCTGGCGGCGATCCCGTCGTTCGGCCGCTGGGCGCTGCCGGTCCTGGCGCCGCTCAGCGTCTATCCGGCCTTCGCGGCGCGGGTGCGGCGCGGCGACTACGAGGCCGCGTGGCGGACGGCGATGGCCTGGGCGGCGCTGCTGAGCCTGGGAGTGATCCTGCTCGTCGAGATGTGGCCGGCGGCCGCCGCCGCCGGCATCCTGCACGGCGAGCCCTACCGCCGGGAGATGTTCGGCTGGATCGCGACCGGCGTGGCGCCGGAGAACGACTGGCGCCTGTTCCTGCCGATCCACCTCGAGCACCTCGGCCTGTTCCTGCTCCTCACCTGGGCGAGCGGCGGCTACCTGGGGCTGGTGATGGGCGCGGCGCTGGTCGGCTGGATGAGCTACTTCGTCGGCAGCTTCGCAGCCGCCAGCGGCCACCCGGTGCTGGGCGCGGCGGCGGCGTGGGTCCCCTGGTCGGTGCTGCGGGTGTTCGCCTTCGTGCTGCTCGGGGCCCTCTTCGCCCGGCCGCTGCTGGTGCGCCAGCCCTGGCCTTTCGGCCGCAAGGAGCTGCGGCTGATGGCGCTCGCGGCAGCCGGCCTGGTGGCCGACATCGCGGTCAAGGCGGCGCTGGCCCCCACCTACGGCCTGTGGCTGCGCGAGATGGCGCGCCACGCCGCCGCCGCGCTATACTCTGGCGCCTTCAGGACCCCGGGATGAACGGCATCGAGGAGACGCGAGGAGACCTGGCCGGCAGCGGCCGGCGGTTCGGCATCGTGGCTTCGCGGTTCAACCAACGCCTGGGCGAGGCGTTGATCGCCGGCGCCGCCGACTGCTTGCGCCGCCACGGGGTGGCGGCAGGCGATGTGCTGCTGGTGACCGTGCCGGGGGCGTGGGAGATTCCGCAGGCGCTGGCCGCACTGGCGTCGGCGCATGAGGCCGGACGGGGCGTCCCCGGCAGGCCCCTGGATGCGCTGATCGCCCTGGGTGTGGTGATTCGCGGCGAGACGCCGCATTTCGACTACCTGGCGCGCGAGTGCACGGCCGGCATCGCCCGCGCCGCCGAGCGCCACGGGCTGCCGGTGGCCTACGGCGTGCTCACCTGCGACACCACCGAGCAGGCGGCGGAGCGGGCGGGGGGCAAGGCGGGCAACAAGGGCTGGGAGGCCGCGCTGGCCGCGCTCGAGATGGCCGACCTCTTCGCCCGCCTGCGCGCGCCGAGCGCGCCGCGCTCCCGGCAAGCAGCGCGCGCGCCGCGCGCGCCGAGGGCTTGACCGGCCGCGCCAAGCCCGCCAACATCCGACAACCCCGGAAACCGAAGACAGGCAAGCGGCACTGACGGCGGGGAGCTTCCCTGGCCGCGGGATCATTGAGACGAGGGCGGATGACTGCAGGCAGGCGGCGCACGGCGCGCGAGATGGCGGTCCAGATGCTCTACCAGAGCGATCTGGGCGGCAGTCCGCTGCCGCACATCTTCTCCACCTTCGACATCTCCGAATACCTGGGCGGCGATCTCGGGCGTCACCGGCGGCGGGTCGAGGACGCCTTCGAGTATGCCCAGACGCTGGTGCGCGGCACCGTCGACCACCGCGAGGAGATCGATTCGATGATCCGCGGCCAGGCCGACAACTGGCGCCTCGAGCGGATGCCGGCGGTCGACCGCAACATCCTGCGCCTAGCGATCTACGAGATGCTCTACGAGCGCGACACGCCGAAGCTGGTGGTGGTGGACGAGGCCATCGAGCTGGCCAAGAAGTTCGGCTCCGAGCAGTCGGGGCGCTTCGTCAACGGACTGCTCGACGGCTTGCTCAAGCAGCACACCTTCCCCGGCAGCATGACCTGAGCGCCGACGGCGCGCGGCCGGCGGGAACAGTGGCCTCCGGGTTCGGGTTTCGAGCATAATCCAGGCCCCCGGACGGGCCCGGCGTAGAGCGGCGACGATCGACAGGAAAGCGAGAGGGTGAGATGAGCATCCCGTACGACCCCAAGGCGGTGGAATCCAAGTGGCAGGACCGCTGGGAGCGGCAGCGCGTGGCGGAGGTGGACCTGCGCCATGCCGAGGGCAAGTACTACATGCTCATGATGTTTCCCTATCCGTCGGGTGACCGGCTGCACGTCGGGCACGGCCGCAACTACATCCTGGGCGACGCGCTGTTCCGCTACCTGCGCATGCACGGCAAGCGGGCGCTCAACCCGATGGGCTGGGACGCCTTCGGCCTGCCCGCCGAGAACGCCGCGATCCAGCGGCGCGTGCACCCGCGCGATTGGACGTTCGCCAACATCAAGGTGATGAAGGAGCAATTCCGGCGCTGGGGCATCCTCTACGACTGGAGCAAGGAGATCGCCTCCTGCACGCCGGAGTACTACCGCTGGAACCAGTGGCTGTTCCTGCGCATGCTGGAGCGGGGCCTGGCCTACCGCAAGCGGGCGCCGGTCAACTGGTGCCCGAGCTGCCAGACGGTGCTCGCCAACGAGCAGGTGATCGACGGCGCCTGCGAGCGCTGCGGCACGGCGGTCGAGCAGCGCGACCTCGAGCAGTGGTTCTTCCGCATCACCGACTACGCCGAGCGGCTGCTGGCCGGGCTCGACGCGCTGCCGGGCTGGCCCGAGAAGGTCAAGACCATGCAGCGCAACTGGATCGGGCGCTCGGCAGGGGCGGAGATCGATTTCGCCATTCCGGCGCTCGGCGAGAAGGTGACGGTGTTCAGCACGCGCCCGGACACCCTGCACGGCGCCACCTTCCTGGTGCTGGCGCCGGAGCATCCGCTGGCGGCAAAGCTGATCGCCGGCCATCCGCGCCAGGCGGAGATCGAGGCCTGGATCGTCCGCGTCCGCAACACCCCGCGCATCGAGCGCGAGGGCGAGACGAGCGTCAAGGAGGGGCGCGACACCGGCCGGACGGCGGTCAATCCGGCGACCGGCGAGGAGATCCCGGTCTGGCTCGCCAACTACGTGCTGCCCGACTACGGCACCGGCGCCATCATGGCGGTGCCTGCCCACGACGCCCGCGACCTTCTGTTCGCGCGCCAGGAGGGGCTGCGGGTGCGGCTGGTGTACCACCCGGAGCCGGCGCCGGGCGCCGGCCCCTGGGAAGCAACGATCAGCCGGAGCGGAACGGTCGCAAGGGACCTGCCGAATCTGGCGTCTGGCGCCGCCGGCGACCTGGACCCGGCGTCGCTGACCGAGCCGATCCTGCATTCCGGGGTGATCCGCAACTCGCCGCCGCTCGACGGCCTGCGCGACGGACCGGAGGCGGTGGACCGCGCCATCGCCTGGGCCGAGGCCGGCGGCTTCGGGCGCGCCAAGGTGGTCTATCGCCTGCGCGACTGGTTGATTTCAAGACAGCGTTACTGGGGGACGCCGATCCCGGTGCTGTACTGCGAGCGCTGCGGCGTGGTGCCGGTGCCCGACGACCAGCTGCCGGTCGAGCTGCCTTACGACGTGGAGTTCACCGGCCGCGAGGGCAACCCGCTGGCGCGGGTCGCCGCCTTCGTCGAGGTCCGCTGCCCGCGTTGCGGCGGCGCTGCGAGGCGCGAGACCGACACCATGGACACCTTCGTCGACAGCTCGTGGTACCCGCTGCGCTTCCTGTCGCCGCACGACTCGACGCGCATGTTCGACAGCGCCCTGGCCAACCGCTGGGCGCCGGTCGACCAGTACATCGGCGGCATCGAGCACGCCATCCTCCACCTGCTGTACGCGCGGTTCATCTGCCGGGTGCTGCACGACTTCGGGATGGTCGAGTTCGAGGAGCCGTTCGCCAACCTGTTCAACCAGGGGATGATCACCCGTTACTCGGAGCTTTCGGGGCGGGTGGAGAAGATGTCCAAGTCGCGCGGCAACACGGTGTCTCCCGACGCGCTGATCGACGAGATGGGAGCCGACACCGAACGCGTCTACACCCTGTTCATCGGTCCGCCCGAGCGGGAGGCCGAGTGGAGCGACGAGGCGGTGACCGGCGCCTACCGCTTCCTCGGGCGGGTCTGGCGGATGGCCGAGAAGCTGGCCGATGCGCCGGCCATCGCGCCCGCCGACGGCGAGCTCGAGCGCGACCGGCACGCCGCCATCCAGCGCGTCACCCACAGCATGGAGCGCTTCCACTTCAACACCGCGGTGGCGGCGTTGATGGAGCTCTGCAACTCCCTGTCGCGGGCGCTCGAGGAGAAGACCGCCTCGCGGCTGCGCTGCGAGGAGGCGTTCGACACGCTGCTGCAGCTGCTGCATCCGATGGCGCCGCACGTCACCGAGGAGCTGTGGGAGCGGCGCGGCCACGTCGAGACGCTGCTCGACAGCTCGTGGCCGGAGTACGATGAAGCCAAGCTGCGCCGGGCGCGCATCAACCTGGTGGTGCAGATCGACGGCAAGCTCCGTGACCGGGTCGAGGTGGACGCCGGCGCCGCCGACAAGGAGGTGCGCGCCGCCGCCCTGGCCAGCGCCAAGGTGCAGGAGCACCTGGCCGGCAAGGAGATCGCCAAGGCGGTCGTGGTGCCCGGCAGGCTGATCAACCTGGTGACCCGGAGGTCCGCATGAGAACCCGTTCGCTCGAGCACCGCACCCGCTGGCCCGCCGCGCTGCTGCCGGCAGCCGCCGCAGCCCTGGCCATCGCGCTCGCCGGCTGCGGCTACGCCCTGGTGGGGCGCGGCAACGCGCTGCCGCCCGACATCCAGAAGGTGTACATCAAGCCGATCGAGAACCGCACCGGGCATCAGCGGGTGGACCAGGCGGTGACCCTGGCGATCGGCGACGAGATGGTCAAGCGCCACCGCTTCACCTTGACCTCGTCGCGGGAGGGAGCGGATGCGGAGCTGTCGGGGGCCGTCGTTGGCTTCGGCGCGACGCCGGTCACCTTCGACACGGCGGGGCGCGCCACGGCCTACGAGCTGTCCCTGACCGCCTCGATGGCGTTCAAGCGGATCAGCGACGACAAGATCATCTGGCAGAACAACAGCTACAACTTCCGCCAGAACTTCCCGCTGACGGCGTCCAACGCCTTCGTGGACCTCGAGTACAGCGCCATCGACCAGGCGGCGAAAGCCTTCGCCCAGACGCTGGTGAGCGATCTTTTGGAGGGGTTCTAGCTGTCACCGCTTGGCGGCGACTCCGAGGGACGCCCCCACCCCTTCGCTTCGGCGATCGATTTCCTTCTAGGGGATCAGCCAGGCAGGGCCTTGACCTGGGAGGCCAGGCGGGACTTGTAGCGCGAGGCGGTGTTCGAGTGGATGACCTTCTTCTGGGCGGTGGCGTCGATGATGCTCAGAGTGGTCGGGAGGAGGTTGGAAGCGGTCGCGGCGTCGCCGGCGGCGACGGCGGCCCGCAGGCGCTTGATGGCGGTGCGCAGGCGGGAGCGATGGCCCCGGTTGCGGTCGCGAGCGACGGCGTTCTGGCGGATGCGCTTCTCAGCCGACTTGGTATTGGCCATTCGTTGGTGCTCTCCACAAAACAAAGTCGCACCGAAGTGCGACGGGAATGCGGTTTATACCACCGAGGGAAGCCCCCCGTCAATTCCCGCCGGCCCCCCCGGCCCCCCCTATCCTCCGCCCACCCCGATCTCGCGCAGCCGCTGCCGCGCGAGGTTGGCCTCGTCGCTGGTCGGGAACTGGCGCAGCACGTGCTGCAGCTGCACGATGCCCTGCGATCGCTCCCCCAGCTCGAGATGGGCATAGCCCTTCTTGAGCAGCGCGCTCGCCGTCTTGTCGCTGCGCGGGTAACGGTTGAGCACCGCGTCGTACTGTTCGATCGCCTGCCGGTAGCGCCGCTGGCGGTAGTAGCACTCGCCGATCCAGTAGGTGGCGTTCGCCGCCAGGGTCGTGCTCGGGAAGCTCTCGAGGTACTGCTGGAAGCCGCGCAACGCCAGGTCGTAGCTGCCCTTTAGGTAGTCGTTGTAGGCGGCGTTGTACAGCGCCTGCGGGTCGCCGCCCCCGGAGCGGTCGGTGCCCCGCTCGCCGGGAGGACGCTCGCCGCCCGATGGCGGCGGCAGCGCGCCGGCGCCCTCGTTGAGCGGCTGGGCGGCCGGTCCGGGAGGCGTTTGGGGGGCGGCGGCGCCGCGAGCGTTCTTGAGCTCCTGGTTGGTGGCGGCGATCTGCTGTGACAGCTGTGCCAGGCGATAATTGGTGTCCTCGAGCTTGGCCTGCAGCGCCTCGATCTGCCCCGAGAGGTCCTGCAGCTTCACCTGCATGTCGGCCTCGGTCTTGAGCAGCGAATCCATCTGCTTGCCGACCGAGGCTTCGAGGCTCTGGACCTCCTCCTTGCTCGAGCTCTGCTTCTGCACCTGCAGCACCTGGCGCTGGACGTCCGAGAGCTGCGAACGGAGGCCGTCGATGTCCTGGGAGGTGACGCAGCCGCCGGCGCCGGCAGCAGCGGCGGCGGCCACGACGGCCAGCACGGCGCGCGCCAGGCCTGCACGCGGCCAGGTATGAGGATGGTGCCGCGTCATGCTCGAGGACGACACTTGGCGCGAGCCCCGCTAACCCTGGTTGGCGCGGCCGGTGACGATCATGTGCGCGCGGCGGTTCTGCGACCAGCAGCTCTCCTCGTGCTCGGTGCAGACCGGGCGCTCCGAGCCATAGCTGAGGGTGCGCATGCGCTCGTGGCCGACGCCCAGCGAAGTGAGATAGTCCCTGACCGAGTTGGCGCGGCGCTCGCCCAGGGCGAGGTTGTACTCGCTGGTGCCGCGCTCGTCGCAGTGGCCCTCGATGGTCAGGTTGAGACGCGCCTGGGCCTTCAGCAGGTCGGCGTTGCGCGCCAGCTTGCCGCGGGCGTCGTCGCTGAGCGAAGACTCGTCGAAGGCGAAGTAGACGTCAGGGCTGAAGCCGCGGCGCCGCAGCTCGTCGTTGACGATCTGCATGTCCTGCGACAGCAGCGGGTCCTCCGTCTGATCCTGCCGGGTCTGGTCCCGCGGCGGCTGCACCTCGGTCGTGGGGGTCGAAGGCGGCGCCACCGTGGTGGTTTCGACGTTGAGGTCGGACGGCTTGGTGGCCGGCTTCTTCTTCGGGCAGCCATACAGCATGGTGAGCAGCAACGGTGCCACCACCCAGATCAACCGCTTGTGGATCATGTCGGTGCCTCCTCTCTCGCACTCTGAGCTGTCGGACGCCGCCGGCCTCGGTGGAGGACGGCGGCAGATTTCAATCTTACACCCTAGCACCCTAGCAGCCCGTGGTGAAAGGCCGTGGCGCCGCGTTGCGAGCGCCGTGGGGCCAGATGCCAGGAGCCGCGACGCAGGCGATGCGGGGACATCGTCGAGGAGCGGCGACGCCGCAGATGGCCCCGCGCCGCCGCAACGCGGTGGCGCGGAGTTTCACCACGGGCTGCTAAGCCTGTGGCGGCCCAAGCCATGAAACAGGTGGACGCCCCCTCTCCTACGTTTCGGCCAACGGATTCTCCGCTCACTTGTCCAGGTTTTGCCGGGACCAGTCGGCCATGTCGTTGCTGCCGGCGTCGGTCAGCTGGTGGACGTTGGCGCCGTCGGCGGCGTCCATCACGTAGAGCTGCTTGTTGCCGGTGCGGCGCGAGGTGAAGACGATCTTGCGGCCGTCGGGCGAGAAGGAGGGCGACTCGTTCTCTCCCGAGCCGGTCGTGAGCACCTTCGTCTCGAGCGAACCGACGTTCACGACGGCGATCTGGAAGACGCCGTCGCGGCGGCTGGTATAGGCGATGCGCTCGCCGTCAGGGCTCCAGGCGGCGCCGTCGTTGTAGGTGCCTTCGAAGGTCACCCGGCGCTGGTTGGCGCCCTCGGCGTCCATGACGTAGATGTGGGGGTTGCCGGCCCTGCTCGAGGTGAACGCGATCATGGTGCCCTTCGGGCTCCACGCCGGGTTGGTGTCGATGGCCGGGGAGTTGGTCAGGCGGCGCAGGTTGCCGCCGCTGCGGTCGCAGGTGAAGATCTCGATGTTGCCCTCGAGCGAGCGGGCAAAGGCGATCTGGTTGCCGTCCGGCGAGAAGCTGGGAGTGATGTTGAGCGAGCCCGAGGTGACCAGCGCGCGCTTGCGGCCGGCCGCCAGGTCGGCAAGGTAGATCCCGGGGAAGCCGTTGAGAAAGGACGTGTAGGCGATGGCATCGCCGGTCGGGCTCCAGGCGGGCGACATCGAGGTGGACCGGTGGTTGGTGATCCGGCGCTGGTTGTGGCCGTCGTAATCCATGATGAAGATCTCTTTGCGGCCGTCGCCGGTGCGGTCGGAGGTGAAGGCGATCGAGGACATGGCGATGCCCGGCGAGCCGGTGAGGTAATGGACCACCTCGTCGGCGAAGGTGTGGGCCATGCGCCGGGTGACGGTGGTCTTGCCGCGGTAGCGCTTGGCGAGGATCGCCTTGCCGCTGCCGACGTCGAAGAGCCGGCCCTCGAACACCAGCTTGTCCTCCTCGGCATGCGTGTCGCCGAGCAGCACCACCTCGGCGCCCGAGCCGCGGTAGGCCGGCAGGTCGTGCTCCACGTCGCCCGACAGCCCGGCCTGGCTGAACGCCTCGGCGCCGCGGATCTCGAAATAGCCGGACGCGTCCAGGTCGGCCCGTACCGTCGCCTCCAGCTCGCTGCCGGCCGCCGTCATCTCGCCGGCCAGGTTGGCGGGACGGAAGGCGGGAAACGCCAGCTTGATCTTCGGACGCTGGCCGCGGTGCGACTCGATGGTGACCGACGGCGGCGGCTGCGGCGCCGCCACGGCGGGCGGTGCGGACGGTGCGGCCGGCGGTTGCTGGGCCGCGGCCGCGCCGAACGCGGTGCCGGCGAGCGCGGCCAGCAGCAGCAGGCCGCGCGCGGCCGCCGCCGAGGCCGGCCGGGTGGGCGGTCGTGGGTTGACGGGTCTCGGTCTCATGTCATCTCGCAATCCAGTTGACGTCCAGGGAGGTGCGGTTGATCGTGTAGGCCCGCGGCAGCGGCGCGAAAGGGGCCGCGTTCTGCACCGCCCGCAGCGCCGCCAGGTCGAAGGTGTCGAAGCCCGAGGATTGGCGCACCCGGAGGTCGCTGATGCTGCCGTCGGCGTGGATGGTGAAGGAGATGACGGCGTGCGCGTCGCTGCCGACCGGCGACCGCGTCCAGGATTCCTCGATCCGCGACTGGATCTGGGCGTAGTAGTAGTTGTACGCGAACTCCTGGTTCTCGGGGGTGACGGTCAGCGCGCCCACGGCGACCTTGCCGGCAGCCGAGCCGGTGGCGGCGCCCGGCTGCGGCGGCGCGGCGGCGGCCGGCCCCAGCTTCTTTGCCAGCACCTCGCGCGGCGGCGGCAGGAACTTGGGCTGGGTCGTGGGATCGACGCGGTTGTCGGGCGGCACGGGCTTCGGCTTCTCGGGCTTGGCCGGCTTCGGCGGTTTTGGCGGTGGCTGCGGCCGGGGCAGCACCGGCGCGTCGGCCGCGCGCGGCGGCGGCTCCTCTTCCTTGGGCGGCGGCTCCGGCTTCGGCGCCGCTGGCTTGGTGCGCGCGGCGGGCTGCGCGGCGCCCAGCCGCTGCGCCGGCACCACCTGCACCGCCACGTATTCGAGCGGCGGCGGCGGCGGCGCGAGGCGTGGCAGCAGGATGAGGATGGCGCCGATCACGACGTGGAGGCCGGCGGCGGCGATCAGGCTCGCCACCGCCGGACCGGGGCGGGCGAGCCGCTCGCGCTCGGCCAGCACCTGGTCGACCGCGGGGTCCATCGGCGGCTAGCTCCTGCCGCCCTTGGGCGGGCGCTCGGTCACCATGCCGACGTGCACGATGCCGCTCCGGTGCAGGCGGTCCAGGACCTCGATCACCCGGCCGTAGGGGACGCCGCGGTCTCCCTTCAGGAAGACGGTATCGTCCTGCCGCCCGGCGAGCTGCTCCTTGAGGCGATCGCCGAGGTCGGCGAGCGGCACCTGGGCGTCGCGCAGGAACACCTGGCCTTCGCGATTGATCGACAGCACGATCGGGTCCTGGACCTTGAGCGGCAGGTTGCGGGCGTCGGCCCGCGGCAAGGCAACCTGGATGCCCTGGTGGAGCATCGGGGTGGCCACCATGAAGATGATCAGCAGCACCAGCATCACGTCGACCAGGGGGGTGACGTTGATGTCGCCCATCACGTCGTCTTGCTCGTCCCGCAGCTGGAAGGCCATCGTCAGGCGTCCGATCAGGTGAAGTTGCGCTCCGCCAGGTTGAGGAATTCCATGACGAAGTCCTCGATGCGCGCCCGCAACTGGCGGCCGCTGTGGGCGAAGTAGTTGTAGGCGATGAGCGCCGGGATCGCCGCCCCCAGGCCGGCGGCGGTGTTGATCAGCGCCTCGGCGATGCCGGGAGCCACCGAGACGATCGACGTCGAGCCGGTGCTGCCGATGTCGCGGAAGGCGACCATGATGCCCCAGACGGTGCCGAACAGGCCGATGAACGGCGATGCCGACGCGGTGGTCGCGAGAAAGGGCGTCCAGCGCGCCACGTTGCGCAACTCGACGCCGGCCGCCCGTTCCAGCGTGCGCTCGAGCGCCGCCAGCGAGGTGATCCGGTAACCGCGGCGCTCGCCCGCCGCCTCGACCTCCTGGGCGCTCTTGATCTGGCTGTCGATCTCCGCGTAGCCGGCCTGGAAAACGCCGACCAGGGGCGAGTACCGCAAGCGGTTGGCCAGGGCGTTGACCTCGCTGAAGCGGTGGCTGCGGTGGAACGCCTCGAGGAATTCGCGGCTTTGCCTGGCGGCGCGCCGCATCTGCCAGGTCTTGCCGAGGATGATCGCCCAGGACACCAGCGAGAAGAACCCGAGCAGGGCGAGGATCGACTTGGCGATCGGGCCGGATTCTCGGAAGAAGTCGAACAGCCCCTGTCCTTCCACCGGACCCGGGGTTTGTAAGAGCAAGAGGCTGATCACACCCATTCCCGGTTTCGCTCTCCGCTGATCCGCCTTCAGGCGCCGACGCGGCGCCACCGTAGCATGGGGCGGCGACCCTCTCCAAACGCACACTGCCGCGCCGCCGACCGGCGACCGGCGCGTCGTTATGGCACGAAGCCGCCCTGGCTGCCCGGCGGAGGATGGTACGCAGCAAACCCTATGCCTCCACCCCAGCGACCCCGCGCCCGCCGCAGGGCGCCGACACCTCCTACAGGTCGGTCTGCGCCTCGCGAACGGGGCCCGCGGGGGCATCGTCGCAAGGCGCCGACACTTCCTACGGTTCGCCGCGGTCGCCGGTTGTGCCGTCCGCGACAGTGCCACCGCCGCCGGCTTCGGCCGGAAAGCCATTGGCGCCCGGCGCGGCTCCTGCCGCCGCCGAGGAGGTCTCGCCGCCGGGCCAGGCTCCTGCCGCCGGAGAGTTTTCGCTGCCCGGCCCGGCGCCGGCCCGCGCGGCGGCCTCGGTGCCTGGTGCGGCTGAAGGCTGCGGGCCGTCATCCGTGCCCGGCGCGGCACCTGCCGGTCCGCCGGTCGCGCCGCCGCGCTTGCGCTTGCGGCCACCCCGGCGGCGCTTGCGGCCGCGCCGCGCCTCCTGCGGATCCTCGGCGGCATCAGCGCCTCCGGACGCAGGGCGGGCGCCCCCGGACCGCGAGCCCGCGTGGGCGGCGGGGGCCGGTGCGGCGGGCCGGGCAGCCTTCGGTGGGCGGGGCGCGCGGCCGGAGACGGCCTGGCGCTCGCCCGGCGGCCCGGCGGTGACCGGGGACCTGCCCGGACGCTCCTGGCCGGCCCGGCCGCGCTCGCGCCGGCGCTGGCGACCGCGGCGGCCCTCCGCCTTGACGGCTCCGTCCTCGCCCTTGTGGCGCTCGCCGCGCTCGCCCTCCTCGCCGTCCGCGTCGTCCGCATCGTCCGTGTCATCCGCGCCGTGGGCAGCCAGGCCGGTCTCCTGGTCGGCGGAGAGCGCCAGGTCCCAGGGCTCGAGCGCCACGACCGCGGGTTTCGGACGCGCCGGCGGCGCGGCGGGACGTTCGCGCTTGAACCACTCGATCTGCTCCTCCGGTCGGTGCAGGCCGGCGGCGGCGATCACCTCGATGTGGATGTCGAACTCGCGCTCGAGCTCCGCCAGTTCCTGCCGCCGGCTGTTCTGCATGGCGTCGGCGAGCTCGGGGTGCAGGCTGATGCGGACCCCCCGCACCAGCCCCGAAGCGGCGCGCGCCTCGATGCGGCGCAACAGGTTCAGGGTCACCATCTCGGGGCTGGCCAGCCGGCCGGTCCCGGCGCAGGTGGGGCAGGGGCGGTGGGTGCGCACCTGCAGCGCCTGCTGGATGCGCTGGCGGTTGATCTCGAGCAGGCCGTTGGGGCTGATGCGGCCCACCGAGGAGCGCGCCTTGTCGGCCTTCATCGCGTCCTTGAGCGCCTTTTCCACCCGCCGCTGGTTCTTGCTGGCGCGCATGTCGATGAAGTCGACCACCACCAGGCCGCCGATGTCGCGCAGCCACAGCTGGCGCGCGACCTCGGTGGCAGCCTCGAGGTTGGTGTGGAGCGCCGTCTCCTCCTGGGTGGCGGCGCGCGTCGAGCGGCCGGAATTGACGTCGATGGCGGTCAGCGCCTCGGTGCCGTCGATGACGATCGAGCCGCCGCTCGGCAGCTCCACCCGCCGGTCGTAGATGCGGTCGATCTGCGGCTCGAGGTCGAAGCGGCTGAACAGCGGCAGCCGCTCCTCGTAGCGCTCGAGCCGGATCTTGGCGCGCGGCAAGAATGCCTCGATGTACGCCTGGGCCTTGTTGAACGCCGCGTCGTCGTCGACCAGCACCTCCTCGATGCTGCTGTCGAGGTGGTCGCGCAGCGACTGCACGATGAGGTCCTGGTCGCTGTAGAGCAGGCGGCTCCCCTTGCCGTCGAGGGCGGCTGCCTGCACCTTCTTCCACAGCCGCAGCAGCGCGGCGAGGTCGCGGCCGATCGCCGTCTTGTTTTGATCCAGGGCGTTGGTCCGCACGATGACGCCGCAGCCGGTCGGCAGCTCTAGATTGGCGACCAGCGCCTTGAGCTTCCTGCGCGTCTCCTCGTCCTCGACCTTGCGCGACACGCCGCGGGTGTCGTCGAACGGCGTCAGCACCAGGTAGCGGCCGGCAAGCGACAGGCTGGTGGTGAGCGACGCGCCCTTCTGGCCGATCGCGTCGCGGGCGACCTGCACGACGATCGGCTTGCCGCGCTCGAGCACCTCCTCGATCCGCGGCTGGCCGCCCCGCGGCGCGTGGTAATACGCCTCTTCGACGACGTCCTGGATGGCGAGGAAGCCGTGGCGCTCGGTGCCGTAGTCGATGAAGGCGGCGTTGAGGCTGGGCTGGATGTTGACGATCGAGCCGCGGTAGATGTTGCCGCGGGTCAGGCCGGACTCGGCGACGTCCACCTGGAAGTTCTCGAGCGTGTTGTCGCGGACGATGGCGATGCGCAGCTCTTCCGGACGCTGCGCGTTGATCAGCATTCTGCGCGTCAAATCTTGCTCCCTTCCGACCCGTAGGAAGTCGGCGCCTTGCGACGGTGCCTCCGCGGATCTCATTTGCGAGGCGCCGACCGGGGTGCCGACCGGGGTGAGCAGAGGCAGGGTCACGAAGAATCGGCCGGGGACAAGGCAGGCGGGCGAGCCCGCTTCTTCCCATTGTCGCCCGCGCGGACCCTTCGCCGCAACCCCGATGGCGCGAATGCGGCGGGATCATTCGATCGCGGCCAGTGCGATTCTGGTGCGGAACGGCGCGCGTGGCGCCACGACACCAGTGTCCCGCTCGGGATACTAGCCATGGGCGGCGCCACGGGTTAGACTCCCTCCGCCGTATGTCGTGGAAACATGATCCTGCCCGGTGGCGGCCGGGCCGAAGCCTGCCGGTCGCCTTCTTCCTGCTGTCGCAGCTGATGGTCGGTGGCGGAGCGCGCGCCGCCGCATTGCCGGACCTCGGCGCTGTCAAGCCTGCCGCCTCCGCCGTGACACGCGGCTGGCAGCAGGTGAACCTGCCCTCCACCGGCTCCTACTTCGACCTCTACGTGCCGCCCGCCTGGGACGGGACCAAGGCCCTGCCGCTGGTGGTCTTCCTGCACGGCTCCGGCAGCCCACCGGAGGACTACGAAGCCTTCCTGTTCCCGGCGGCGGACACCGTGCAATGCCTGGTGGCGGCGCCCAGGGCGGCTTCCCTCGTTGGTTGGGGCACCGGCAACGACGATCAGACGGTGGCGGCGACCGTGTCCGCGGTCGAGGCGATGCTGCCGGTGGACGTGGCGCGGGTGGGCATCGCCGGCCATTCTTCAGGCGGGGCTTTCGCCTACCTCACCGCCTACGGCACGGTGAGCCGCTACAACGCGGTCTTCTCGATGTCGGCGCCCTTCTACGCGGTCAGCTCGGTCGCGGACCCCGCCTACAAGGCGCCCATCCACATGTATTACGGGACCACCGACCCGAACTACACGGGCGGCGCCTACGCCGAGTTGCAGCAGCAGTGGGAGACGCTGGGGGTGAGCTGGGAGAGCGACGTCGAGGCCGGCTTCGGGCACAACCCTCCGTGGCCGTCGGACACGGTGGCCAAGGGCTTCCAGTTCCTGTTGAGCAAGAGCTACGGCACCACCTGCGTTCCCGACGCGTCCCATGCCTGCCTGCAGACCGCGCGCTTCCGGGTGTCCCTGACCTGGCAGGACTCCGCCGGCCACACCGGCGTGGGCTCGCTGGTTCCGGCCGCGGTGTCGTCCGACTCCGCGGTGCTCTGGTTCTTCGATCCCAGCAACTGGGAGATGCTGGTCAAGGTGCTGGATGGTTGTGGCCTCAACCAGCGGATCTGGGTCTTCGCCGCCGCCACCACCAACGTTCAGTACATGTTGACGATCACCGACACCGTCACCGGCCAGGTCAAGTCCTACCAGAACGCGGGCGGCCAGACCGCCGCCGTGATCACCGACACCAACGCCTTCGCCTCCTGCCCTTAGGCCGGGCCTCCTTTCCCTCTCGTACGCAGGCACTTCCCTCCTCGAACCCGGAACCGAGCAACTTTGGCGTGATCTGGACGCGAACCTATAGCGCACGACCGGCGGCGTCAAGCCGTCCCGCCACGGGGCCACGGGGGTAGTGCTCCACAGCAAAATAAGCCTGGTGAGTCAAGATCATTATAAGGGTATCAGGGCCTGCGCCATAAACCTGATGATGATGCCTAGTCCCGACTTCCAGAACTCCCCCTTTGGCATCACCTTTCCAGTATTTACCGCGTTAGCTGCGTCTGTGAGACCCTTCTTGACATCCGGGTTAGTCGCATCTAGGTCATTTACTCCGAGAGTGAGGGACTCATGAAATGAGCGACGAGATCCGTCTGCGGCCTTCACGTCGATAGTGAACTGAAGATTCTTCGCGCTCTGCGCGGTTCTATCAACTGGTACTTTGACCTCCGGGTTCTTAATCGCCTCTTTGCTAGCCTTCTTCTCTAAATCTCCGACGACTACCGTCATGGTTGCTTCAGTTTCAGTCGTGGCCTTAAAGGAAATACTGTCTCTGCTGAAGCTGACGGTAACCGATTGGGCGATCGGATCTGATGAAACTGTTAAGGGTAGGTTGGCGACTGCTGCACGTGTCGGATCAGCGGCTGCCGCACGCATAGGATCAGTCGACACCTCGTCTGCCTGGTTAAGCGCCCAGAGACGCACGTCATACTGACCGGCCGAAAGTTCTACTGGAATGCTTATGTCCTTCTTATTGTACCAGTCAGCCTGGCTAACGGATATTTGATATCCCTGCTTTCGGACGCCATTCGAGGTGTAGATAACCGCCAACACCTGTTGTACGTTGTCAGCTTTGATGGAAAAGTTCACCTGTCCTGAATCGGAATTGTAAGTTGCCCTAGACTGAACAAACTGTGCCTGCGGCTCGGGGACGTTGACGCCGAGGGTACGGAGAGCGACGCCATGGTCATCTACCTTGATCGAATCCCTTGAGATGGGAAAGAGTTTGCCCGTAATAGAATCAGTGGCTGAAACTGCTATATAAAACGGAGTGTCTGGTGTCAACGGTTGAATGTAAAAGTGCTCCTCGCTTCCTCTTGGGACGTATTTTTCGACAGGAGCACCTCGAGGGGTTTCGGTCTTGGTCTTTTCGTCGATCTCAATAGCCTGAAGCTTGATCGTCGCAGGAAAGGTAGTTGTTAGCTCTACAATGGCGGCGTATTTCCAAACCCTGATATGTCGAACGTTGAAGTCAAGTGACGGCAACTTGACGTTAGGATCTGTCAATAAACAACATTTACACATGAGGACGAATGATGTAGTTCCATTCGCCATGGAAGGAGTGGGGTAACAGGTTGACGGTGGCGATCTCTTTGTCAGATACCTTG